>ENA-ORTJ01000269-ORTJ01000269.1-human-gut-metagenome-genome-assembly--contig:-NODE-269-length-49227-cov-43.868462_pt1 | contig 49227 bp, 40 predicted proteins | sample MGYA00242069_ERZ509187 | MGnify/ENA primary metagenome ERZ509187 (study PRJEB26280, sample SAMEA2338779) | human gut metagenome | biome: human gut; feature: human-associated habitat; material: faeces... | reverse complement strand
TGAGCCGAAAAGGCAATTGCTTAGATAATGCCGTAATAGAAAATTTCTTTGGTTTACTAAAAAGCGAATTATTCTATTTAAAAAAATTCAAATCTGTTGAAGATTTTATAAAAGAGTTAAAATCTTATATAAAATATTATAATACAAAACGGATAAAGATAAAACTAAAAGGACTTAGTCCCGTAGAATACAGAACTAAGTCTCAATTAGTAGCTTAATTAATATGTCCAATATTCTGGGTGCATATCAGAATTAATCCAAACTTTAATGCTTTTATTTTTAGCCTAAATTATTATTTAGATAATACACGTGCTAAGCGTACTAATTCTGGGTCTAATGTTTTGTTGTTATTTACAGAATCATGAAGGTCAATAGCTACAACTTTACCTTCGTTGATACCAAATACGATATTAGACTGACCATTGAGAAGTGCTAAAGCAGCTTTTTCACCTAACATACTAGCTTTTACACGGTCTTCAGCTGTTGGAGAACCACCACGTTGAACGTGACCTAATACAGTTACACGAGTATCGATACCAGTTTTTTCACCGATTTCTTTACCGATATCTACAGCACTACCTACACCTTCAGCAACAACAACGATGCTATAACGGCGACCATTGTCATAAGATGTTTTGAGTTCATCACAAATTTTATCAAGGTCATATTTAACTTCTGGAACAAGTACATATTCTGCACCACCAGCGATACCTGCCATCATAGCAAGCCAACCACATTTACGACCCATAACTTCAAGAACGATGATACGACGATGAGCAGATGCTGTATCACGAAGTTTATTGATTGCATCTAAGATAGTGTTTAATGCAGTATCAGCACCGATAGTATAATCAGAGCCCCAAACATCATTATCAATAGTACCAGGAAGACCAACGATTGGCATACCTAAATCGCTTAATAAAGAACCACCAGTTAAGCTACCATCACCACCGATAATAACTAAACCTTCAATGCCATGGCTTTGAAGAATTTTAAGAGCTTCTTTACGAGTTTCTTCTTGTTTGAATTCTGGGCAACGAGCTGTACCTAAGAAAGTACCACCACGTTGGATAATATCACTAACGCTTTGAGAATTTAATTCTACGATACGATCTTCAAGCATACCTTTGTATCCATCATAGATACCAAATACTTTTACTCCTTCATAAAGAGCTGTACGAACTACCGCACGAGCTGCAGCATTCATTCCTGGGCTATCTCCACCACTAGTCATGATTGCAATAGATTTTAACATATCAAATTACCCCTTTTCTTCTTTGATATACAATATAATGCATATTATTAACTATATAGAAATGCTTATACTAAAATATAAACATATTCGCAACTTTTTAAATATCTGTATTTCCATCTACAGTATGATTTAATTTTACTAATACGCGCGTAATACGAACTCTATCTACTTCTTCGACAAAGAATTCATCATCGCCGAAATTAGCTTTTTGACCTACACGTGGAGGAGTATCTACCTGTGTAGAAAGCCAACCACCGATAGTATCTATATTTTCTTCTTCAATATTAGTGCCAAACATTTCATTTACATCATCAAGTAACATTTTCGCATCAAGGGAATATAATTTCTCTGTACGTTTTTCTACTGTTGGTCTTTCTTCATCAAATTCATCTTGAATTTCACCAACAATTTCCTCAACAATGTCTTCTAAAGTAACCATACCAGCTGTACCGCCATATTCATCTACAACAATAGCTAATTGTAAACGTTTTCCTTGCATAAGTTTTAACAAATTACGCACTGGCATAGATTCTGGTACGACAGTAACTTCTCTTAATAATGACCTAATATCAATATTTTTGCGCGCATATAATGGATTTAATAAATCTTTTATATGCAAAAATCCTACTATATTATCTTTATCTTCAATACAAACAGGATATCTTGTCATCTGTTCAGTCAACGCTTTTTTTACATTTTCATCAAAAGAGTCTTCTAAATACAAACAAATCATATCTGTTCGAGGGATCATAATCTCTCTAACTGTAAGATTAGATAAATCAAATACATTATCTACAAAAGTCAATTCTGTTTTATCAATATATCCATGTTTATGACTTTCTTCCATCAACAAGCGAATTTCTTCTTCACTATGAGCTTCTTCACCTTCACTTGCCACTTCAAAACCAAGGCGAATTATTACCCAGTTAGCTACATGGTTTAAAATCCATACAGCCGGCCACATAATCTTGTGGAAAATAAGCATTGGTATAGAAATATTAAGTGTTACAGTTTCTGCTTTTTGAATAGCCATAGATTTTGGTGCTAATTCACCTAAAATGATATGCATTGCTGTAATGAGAGAGAAACCTACCACAAGTGCTATAGAATGAGCAAAATCTTCGCCAAAGCCAAAGAACTGCACAACAGGTACTAATAAAGCTGCAACAGCTGGTTCACCAACCCAACCTAAACCAAGGGATGCAAGTGTTATCCCTAACTGTGTTACTGATAAAGATGCATCTAAATGGTCTGTGAGCTTTTTGGCATATTTAGCTCGTGTATTACCTTCTTGTAAAAGCGTTTCCAATCGGGAAGAACGAATTTTTACAAGGGCAAATTCCGCCGCTACGAAAAAACCATTCATAAACACTAAAAATACTACTAAAATTAATTTCAACAGAACTTCAATTAGCTCCAATAATTAATTACCTGTATCAACTATTTATACTAACATTGAAACAGGTAATTCACCTCCTATATTGTATAAATTTAAATCTAGTATAATTATATAAAATCATAAGTTATTTTTCAACTTTTTCTTTATCTGAATATTTTTACGTTGTACTTACTTTTAATTTACATTTTAGTATAGTTAATAAAAATTCTTTAAATAGATTTAAAAATTCATATACTAGTTCAACGTATTTTGAGCTTTTTATAACACAGGAATTCCATTATTATCATCATAAGTAGCTGTGCAGTGAGGATAATTTGAGCATGCCCAAAACCAACCATTTTTACCGCGAATTCTACGTAAATTCCCTTCTTTACAACGTGTACATAAATATTTTGATGTAGCTTTAGTATTTTTATTTTTCTCTATAGGCATTGCTGAAAATTTTTCTTTAGGAGCAAAATTCATTTTTTTCGTATTTTCTCTAGCGATTAAATCCCAAGCTGAAATTAATTGATTATCTTGCTGAAATATCTCATTTTGTCCCGATTTCATATAATTTTTATCACTATTATTATAACTCATTTGTCGATAATTATTGAAATTAAATTTCGTTTTTTCTATATCTGGCTTGCCATCTACATCATTACAAGTCATGCGACAATTAGGAAAGTTAGAACAGCCCCAAAATTCACCATTTTTCCCTTTGCGTTTTACTAAAATACCTTGGTTACATCTAGGGCATTTATATTCATGCTCTTGTACCAAAACTGTCTTTGTTGCTTTAATACATAAATTCTGCGTAAATTCTGCCTGTTTAGCTAAAAATTCTTCAATTGTTCCCTGACCTTCAGATAAAGAATGAAGATAATCTTCCCAAACAGCAGTAGAGTCTGGATATGTCATTTCATCTGGCAGTGCATCAATTAAAATATACGCCGACTGTGTTGGCACTAAATATTTCTTTTTACCTTCAAGCTGTAAAAAATTTCTCTTTACTAAATCTTCGATAATAGTCGCTCTTGTAGCTTCTGTGCCAATACCATAAATATCTTTTAATTTTTTCTTAACTTCTACATCTTTTACATATTTATGAATATCTTTCATACCTGCAAGCAATGTCGAACTTGTAAAGCGAGTTGGTGGTTTTGTGGATTTTTTATCATATTCACCTTTTACATATTCTACTTCATCACCTTTTTTCATAAGTGGCAATGAATTTTGTTCTTCTTTTTCCTCATTATCTTCTTTTTTATCATCTTCATTTAAAGATTTTTCTTTATTATTTTGCACATATAATTCTTTCCAGCCCATCTGTTTTACGACTCTACCACTTGTTACAAACAATTCTTGCATATATTCTATGCTGATTTTAGTCTGGTCATAAATATGAACTGGATAAAATTGTGCTATATATGCTTGAGCTATTAAAAAGTAAATATTTCTTTCTTCTGTAGTCAAACTCATTAAATTTACTTTTACCTTTGTTGGAATAATCGCATGATGCGCTGTAATTTTTTTATCATTCCATGCTCTACTTTTCGTTTTTAAATCACATTTTTTTGCCCAATTAGCCAATTGCTTTTCATTGATATTATATAAATTCTGCAAAATAATTTTAGCATCACCAAACTGACTTTGTGGTAAATATTCACAATCGGAACGCGGATATGTCGTCAATTTTTTCTCATATAATTTTTGTGCAGTGTCTAATACTAATTGCGGATCATATCCATATTTTTTACCTGCCAAAACTTGCAAACTAGATAAGGAAAATGGTAGTCTTTGTGCTTCTTTTTTCTGTGATTTTTGATAAGCTATTATTTTTCCCGCTTCTGTTTTTTTGGCAAATTTACCGATTAAAGCTTTAGCTATATTTTCATCAATTAAACGATTTTCAAAATCTAGTCCTGCCTGTGTATCTTTAGGCTTCCATGTGGCACTAAATTCACCATTTTGATGAGCAAATATCGCTTTTATCGTGAAATAATCCACTGGTTTAAAATCTTTTAATTCGCGTTCTCTACGAACAACTAAAGCAAGTGTTGGCGTTTTTACCCTACCTACAGCAAATACCCCTTTTTTTCCTGCTCTTCTTGCTGCCAAAGTATATGCCCTAGACAAATTCATACCGATAAGCCAATCTGCTCTTGCTCTAGCTAAAGCAGATTTTTTTAAATTTAAAAAATCTCGATTATCTCGCAAATCTTTATTAGCTTTTTTTATGCTTTCCTCATCTAAGGCATTTAATAAAATTCGCTTTACAGGCTTTTGACAATTTAAATAATCTAGAACTTCATCAATCAATAATTGCCCTTCTCTATCAGGGTCACCTGCATGAACTATTTCATCAGCTTTATCAATAAGATTTTTAATAATACCAAATTGCTTTTTGCAAGACTCATCTATAATCATCTTCCACTGTTTTGGTATAATCGGTAAATCTTCGGCTTTCCAATTTTTATATTTAGCATTGTATTCTTCTGGCTCAGCTTGACGCAAAATATGACCAAAAGCCCATGTTACAATTCCATCTTTAGTTATTAAATATCCATCTTTTCTTTGCACAGGACCTGTCAAACATTTCGCAATCTCTGCTCCCATACTTGGTTTTTCAGCTATATATAAACGCATAATTTCATCTCCTAAATTACTTGAATTAATTAAAAATAAAATTATAAATCGCTACAAAAACAAATATAGTCCATGCTATAAGAAAAATTCCACAAATAGCTAAAAGCCAAGGCATTTTCGGCCCTAAATAATCTGCCTGTGCTTCTGATTTTGCTCTGACAGAAGCAGGTAACATCTGAAGCATTGCATATAAAATTCCCGGCACAACTACTGCATCATCTAATAATCCCAGTCCCGGTATCATATCTGGTAAAAAATCAATAGGACTTATAAGATATAAAAACGCTACAATTGTCATTGTCTTTATCATCTTAGGTGTATTTCTATTAAATAAAGCTGTAAATAAAATTAAAATATCTCTTCTACTTGAACTGATAAACGATATAATTCGTGTAAACATTTAAAATTCTCCTTAATAAACTTATAAATTAAATAAAATAAAAACTCTATATTAAATATTAATTATTATACTTAATATAGAGCTTTATGTGAACTATAATTTATTTTTCTATTTTTTCTTCTACAGATACTTTTTCTTCAGGAAAAACTATATCTGCTTCAAACATACGTTGCCATGGAAATCTTATTTGTGCATCAGCCACATAAGATTGACCTTCAAATTTTTCTAAACCATAATCAGCTATCATTTTCTGTAAAACTTCTGTAGCTAATTTTTCTGCTGGTAAAGTTCTAGTTTTTGTATTACCATAATCGCCTTCACCAGGCATAGAGTTTAATCTATTCGCTACAGCTTGTCTGATATTTGCCTGATAGAGCCAATCATCTAAATAGCGGACTTCAAGCATTTTTAAAATGCCCACTCTATCTGTATAATTTGCTCCCATGCCCATAGCCAAAGCATAACCTGTACTATTTGTAGGTGTATTCCAACCTGAATAAGCATTTAATTTATCCAATAAATTTTTACCATATAAACTAAACATTAAAGTATTATCAGAGCCATTGCCAAATGTGATGTCGCCAATACCTACTTTTTTACCTGCCTGTACCGCTTCATCGACCATATTGACAAAATCTATGATATTTTCATTTGGTATATATACATTATTTAAATCATTAGCTGCACCTGTTGTGCCGTCAAAATTAGTATTAACCATAAATACTAAATCTGCTCTTTTATCGCTATTGACTTTCATACCGCCAGCCATTTTGATATGAGTCGCTATAGAATTTTTAATTGGTTCATTAGAATACGCTGGTATCGTATTTTCTCCTGTACCTTTAGCATAATGAACACTCACAAATGGAATATCACCTTGTAAATTATTCACTGCTCTAGTCAATAAAACGTAACCAATTTCATCAATTCCAGCTACTGATTGATATTTCAACTCACCTAAATCACTGCCATAATTATCAAGCGCACGGCGTTCTTTATTTGTCTGTGAATATTTCGCATTATCATCACAACCTAATGCTAAATAAGTGATTACATCATTTCTAGCTAAATCAATTAAATTCTTACTTACTAAAAAATTACCTTGTCTACGAGAAAGCCAATCATCTAGAGCTGCTTTGGGTATTTTTTGTTCATATTGCTGTAACCGTTTTCTTTCTTTATGTGTTAGTCCATCTTGTTCTAATTTATCAGTCAATGCAGTATAACGCGCAATATCAGTACCATATTGAGCATAATAATTTGCATCTTCACTACCTGACGCTTCACTTGTTTGAGGTGTTCTCATAATCGAGCCAAATACATATAATTTCATATTTGGATTTGCTTGATGTATTTTTTCAAAATTATGCACTCTAGCTAAAACAACATCTTCACTTAAATTATGTTTTCTTGAAGCAACAAGACTACCATAAACCATGGAATCTGAAGATATTACTGCTGCATCAGCTTTTTTTGCATTTTCTATCACCCATTTAGATAACTCTTCTGGTTTTACATAAGGATTTTCTCTATTACCTAGGAGTTCTTCTGGTGGTGTCAATACTTCATATCCTAAATCACGAATATTATCTGCTGTCTGCTTAAAAGAAATCGGTCTATTATCATGGGGTACAAAAATAATAGTTTTATTTAAACTAGCAAAAACAATATTCGGTACATAAACTACTATCATCATCAAAAAAAGACATAATAGTTGTTTTAAATATTTAAACTGCACTTTATCACCTCATTAATTATAAATATCTTAATTATAATAAATTATATCATAATTTCAATCATACTAGAAAAGCCTGCTGATATGCAGGCTTTTTAATTTAATATTTTAAATGCTTTTTCAATACTGTTTCATTTAATTTATTACCAGAAACATCGAAATTAGCTTCAAAAATTCTATTCCATGGCATTGTTATCGAAACATTTACTGCTTCATTAAATAAATTTAAATTATCACTTACAAAAGAACGCATTAATTTTGTACCATACTCTTCAATATATGGTCTTTTTGTATCTCCTATAGTTAAATAATCACCACTACCTGGCAATAAATTTAAATAAGAGTTCACACTTTGACGAACATTTGCTTGATATACCCAATCATCTAGATATCTAGTCAATAATAATTCATTGCGCTTATCTTGGCTTATCTGATTGCCTACAATTCCCATGCCTAATGCAAAACCAGTGCTATTAGTTGCTGTATTCCAACCAGCATATCCATATAATTTATCTAATAAATCTCTATCTTGTAATTGTTTCATCAAAGCATTATCTGCTCCATTAGCAAAAGCAATATCACCTATAGCCACATGATAGCCTGCATTGACAAAGCTTTCTATATCTTCAACAAAATCAATTGTATTATATCTTGGTTGAAGCGTATTTACTGGCGTATTAGCATCATATGTCCAGCCACTGCGATTAGTATTTATAAACATTACTAGATTAGCTTTTTTCAAATCATATGTTCTAATACCACCGATAGCTGTTATTTGACTTGTAAGTGTATCATCTATAGACTCATCTGAATATGTTGGCACTGTCGCTCCGCCATAACCAGAAGCATATTTTATATAAACATATGGCTTATAATTTTCTAATTCATTAACAGCTCTAGTTAAAACTAAAAGCCCAACTTCATCTAAACCAGTTAAAACTTGAAAGCGATTATTTTTTAATCCTAAACTATTTGCATATTCCCTTAGCTCATTACTTTCTCTATGAGTTTGAGATAATTTAGCATTATCATCTTTTCCTGTTGCCATATACACTACATCATTGTTTTTAACTAAATTTATCAATTGTTTATTGACTTCCACATTTGTTCTGCGACGGGAAAGCCAATCTTTCAAAGCTGCCTCTGGCACACCTTCTCTTAGCGTTACTTGATAACTTTCATTTAACCCTGAAGTATCTGCATTATCAATTTTTGTATAATTAGCTATAGCTTTCCCATATTTTACATAGTATTCTGGCTCTTCTGTTCCTGAAGAAGCCCCATCTTTTGGCGTTCTCATGATAGAAGAAAATACATATATAGGCATTTTAGGGTGCGTATCATGCAACTTTTCTATATTTTTTACACGTCTTAACAATAAATCTTTTGGTATATGGTGTTTTCTTGAAGCTACTAAACTTCCATAAATCATAGCATCAGAAGATATTACTGCTACTTTATCTTTACCACCATTTTCCACTAACCAACGATTAATTTCTTCTGGTCTGCCAGCTTTATCTCTATCACCTAATAAATCTTTTGGTGGCATCTCTACAGTATAACCCATAGAACGGATTACTTGTGCTGTTTGATCGGAAGATATCGGTCTATCATCTTGAGGCACATACAAAATTACTTTTTTCTCATCTTTAGCAAATACTTTTTCTACATTAAAAATATTTACTAAACAAACGACTAAACAAACGCCTAAAACTAGTTTTTTCCAACTCCTAGAATACAAAATTTACACCTCTTCACTGCCAAATAGCGTATTATCTTCTCTGCTTTTTATTTTCTTTCATCTTCTTTTTTTGCTCTTTAGTTAAAGTTATTCCTGCTGCTTTTAAATCTTCAGGATTAACCTGATCTATAATTTTTGTTAAAAGCTCTTTTCTATATTCTTGTTCATAATCTAATATAGCTTGATAAAAATTATAATCTACATCTTTTACACTCATTGTATTCATATTTTGAGTTGGTCTTTCATAATTAACATACAAAGAGTTATATCCTTGATCTAAATATACACATTCTGTATATTCTACTGTTTTATCTTTTATATTTATTCGCAAATATTCTGCTACACCAGACAATTCATCAAATCTATATGTGCTTAAATTTCTCCATTGTCTTTTCATTATCACATCTTGAATTTGCATATTATCAAAAAGTCTTACTGTTGGCACAATTAAAATATTCGTGTCGGCATAGCCATCTGCTCCAATTTCATAGGTCATAGCATCTTTATTAAAATAATAACTTGAACGAGGTGTTGCCTGTACCCACTGAAAAACTTCTTCAGATAACGGTTCTGTCGCCGCAAAAGAATTATTTATTGGAAAACTAATAACAGTCATTAAGCTTAATACTAAAATAAAAAGATATCTTTTCACTATATTTCTCCTTTCTTCAATATACAAATAACTATCTAACTATATAATGATATCATATTTAATATTCAATTTAAAGATAATAACTATTATTATTAAATTTATACTAAAAATTTTTTCACAATTATGGTATTATATGATAGTATACAAAATAAATCTCAGAAAGGTTTTGTCATGTCAATAAAAGAATATTTTAAATTTGAAGAACGAAAAACTTCTTATTTTACTGAAACCCTTGCTGGTTTTACTACCTTTTTAACTATGGCATATATCATCATCTTAAATCCTAGTGTTCTAAGCCAGACAGGTATGGATTTTAATGGTGTATTTTTTGCCACAATAATTGCAACTATTGTCGGTTGCTTATTCATGGGAATTTTTGCTAACTACCCTATAGCGATTGCTCCTGGACTTGCAATGAATGCTTACTTTAGTTTTGTTGTAGTAATTTCTATGGGAATTCCTTGGCAAGAAGCTTTAGGCGCTGTATTTATTTCCGCTTTAATCTTTTTAATCCTTTCATTGACATCATTTCGTCAAGCTGTCATCAACGCTATACCAGCTTCAATGAAAGAAGGTATCAGTGCTGGTATCGGTTTATTTATCAGTTTTGTCGGTCTTCAAAGTGCCCATATTATTGTAGCTTCTCCAGCTACCCTAGTTACTCTTGGTAATTTTACTGATCCTGTAACTTATATGTCACTTATCGGTTTATTTATAAGCATTATTTTAGTGGTAAATAATGTACGTGGTGCTTTGTTTTTAGGCATGATTATTACCTCTATATTATCTTTCCTTTTTGGTTATATCAGCTTACCTGATACTATTTTCAGTACACCTGAACTCGGTAATACATTTATGCAAATGGATATCATGGGAGCTATTTCTCATAATCTTTATACTATAATTTTTACATTTTTCATTGTTACTTTATTTGACACTACTGGTACTATGCTCGGTATTGCCAAACAAGCAGGATTGATGAAAAATGATACTTTTCCTAATGTAAAAAGCGCTCTTTTAGCAGATTCTATCGCTAGCCTTGTTGGTTCTATTTTTGGTACAAGTCCAACATCTGCCTATGTTGAATCTGGTTCTGGTGTAGCTAGTGGTGGTCGTACTGGTTTTGTAAACGTCATCATTGCTTTATTATTCCTCTTAATGCTTTTTACAGCTCCAATTGCTAAAGTTTTATCCACTGTTCCAGCAGTTACTGCACCAGCATTAATTATTGTTGGTTTTTATATGATGAGCAGTTTATCTCGTATAAATTGGGACGATATGCAAGAAGCTTTTCCTGCTTTCTTGATTTTTCTAATGATGCCATTATCTTACAGTATAACTGATGCTGTTGGTATCGGTATCATCTCTTATTGCTTAATAAAAATATTCTCTGGAAAAATTAAACAAGTTCATCCTCTACTTTATGTATTTATGCTTTTGTTTATTATCCAATTTGTAGTCTTAAGCAATTAAAATTTTGATACTTAAGGAGGTCTTTTATCTTCTATGTTTTTTCGCAAATATAAAATTCTTGGTAGTTCTTTAATTGTCGCAGCTTGTATCAGTATTGGTTTTCCTAGTCAAGCTAGTATGACTCCTATGCAAAATAATTATACTTTAAAGGGCTTAAGTCAACATCAACAACGCGAAACAAGTGCTGTTATTGCTTTAAAAACTGATAATGATGATAATACTTTTGATAAAAAAGAAACATCTCATCATTCTGTATCAGAAAAAATCGCTGCTATTTTAAAAGGTGACTCTGATAAAAAAGAACAAAATAAAGTAGTAAATTATGGCAGTTCTTCTATCATGGGTTCAGCTATTGCGACTCGTGAACAATGCGTAAATTACCTGCTCAAAAATAACCCAAATCCTAAAATTACAGTTTCTGCTGAAGAATTAGTTAATTATTATTATGAAGAAGCTAATAAAGAAGGCATTCGTCCTGATGCAGCTTTTGCTCAAGCTTTAAAAGAAACAGGATTTTTTAGATATGGTGGTACAGTAACACCTGACCAAAATAATTATTGCGGTCTAGGTACAACAAGTGCTACTGTAAAAGGTGCTTATTTTGAAACAGCTCGTATTGGTGTTAGAGCTCATATTCAACATTTATTGGCTTATGCTTCCGTTAGACCTCCTCGTGAAGATGTAGTAGACCCACGTTATTCCTTAGTTCGTGCCGTTTATTCTACATCAACAATTGATACATGGCCTGGTTTAAATGGTCGTTGGGCAGTTCCTGGAAATAATTACGGACAAGAAATTCTACAAATTTTAGATAATATTACAGAAGAATAAATAAAAAGAGTTGAAATATATACTTGAAAATTTTCAAATTAATATTTCAACTCTTTTTTATTAATTAAACTCATCAAAAATCCATATTCTAAGCGATAAATAAACTGTTATACTATTTTTCACTTATTTGCTATAATAAACATAATTATTTTATTTAAATACATTATATTAAAAATTTATGATAGAAGGTGTTAATTTGATAAAATTTCCTAAACAAACAAAATACAGTTCCTCTCATCGTTTACGGGAAATGGTGCTTGTTTTACGTAAGCATAATGTACTTACAAGCGATATGACACCTGAAAAATTACGTTTAATCCTAGAAGATTTAGGTCCTACATTTGTAAAATTAGGTCAAATACTCTCTTTAAAACCAGGATTTTTACCTGCCGATTATGCCATTGAATTGACTAAATTGCAAACACAAGCTAAACCTTTAGATTTTAGCATCATCAAAGACTGCCTTGAAAAAGAATATAATAAAAAAATAGAAGATGTTTTTCTCGATATAGATGACCATGCACTTGGCTCTGCTTCTATAGCTCAAGTACATAAAGCTACATTAAAAACTGGTGAAAAAATCGTCATCAAAGTACAACGTCCTGGAATTTATGAAGTAATGGCTAAAGATATAGTTTTATTAAAACGAGCTGTATCTATCTTACAAGTCTTTAAAACTTCATCTAGCATTTTAGATTTTAACGCCATTCTTGATGAAATGTGGAATATCACTAAGCAAGAAATGGATTTCATGATGGAAGCTGAACATATTGATGAATTTAAACGACTCAATAGTGAAGATATTTTCGTTGATTGTCCTACTGTAAAACATGAACTGACTACAGCTCGCGTACTTGTAATGGAATATATTGACGGTCATCGCATTGATGAAATCAGCAAATTAAAAGCCCAAGGTTATAATGTTGAAGAATTAGGTATTCATCTTGGCAAAAATTATGTAAAACAAATCATTGAAGATGGCTATTTTCATGCAGATCCTCACCCAGGTAATATTTGGATAAAAAACGGTAAAATTATTTGGCTTGATTTAGGTATGATGGGACGCTTGTCTTCTAAAGAACGCGATGCTTTAAAAAAAGCTGTTTACGCCCTTGTTCAACATGATACTTATGAGATGAAAAACGCTATTTTAACTTTAGGTACTGTTCAAGGAAAATTAAATCATATCCAACTTTATGAAGATATTGATAATCTAATGAACCGCTATAGTAATGCCAATTTCCAAACATTAAAATTGAGTGAATTAGCACATGATATCATAACTGTTGCTCGCCGTCATAAACTTTCTATTAATCCTGGTCTAAGTATGTTTGCTCGTGGTGTCGTTACGATTGAATCTGTTCTCAAAATTTGTTGTCCTAATGTCAATTTTATTGATATTTTTGCCTCTTATATGCGAGCTGATTTTAAACGAAATTTCAGTTGGAAAGAAGAATTTACTAAATTCAAACGAGATAGTTATTTAATGCTTCAAAAATCCATGCATATACCAGAACAATTATCTGATATCCTAAAAATGACAATGAGCGGACAAACTAAAGTTAATTTAGACTTAACAGGCTCAGAAGAACCACTTCGTCGTTTAGATAAAATGATTAATAAATTAATCATCGGTATCATTTGCTCTGCACTACTTTTAGGCTCTAGCATTATCTGCACTACTAATATGACACCTCAAATAATGGAAATCCCTATTTTAGGTGTATTAGGATATCTAGTAGCCGTCTTCTTATCAATTCGTTTAATGATTAACATTTTTAAAGAAAAATAGTTTTTTATGTTCATTTTTCTTTTATACAAAAGAAAAACGAACCAAAAAGAAAACTACCCGCTCACGCACTTTTTACTTTGATAAAGATAAAAATATGCCAACAACGTTCTAAACTCACTACGTTCAAACAGTAGAACTAAAATCATTGTCATATTTTTATCTTTACCAATAGCCTACGGCTACCGCAAAAAGATGCTAAAATGCGGGAAATGTTTGGTATTATTGATTATTAAATAATTTAGCAATTTTTATTTTCCGCATTATAAAATTTTGTGGTAACCGTAAGGTTATTGAAAATAATTATCTTTGAATACGTTTTTAGTCTGAATGTTTGAGCGAAGCGAGTTTCTAAGCGTTGTATGAAGCGATAATTATTTTCAAAACTAAAATTTTATCTGCGGTGGGTATTCTTTTGTTACTTTTCTTTGCCCACCAAAGAAAAGTAAAGCACATAGAAATATATTTACAATGAAAGGAATGTTTTTTTATGCAAGGAATTAGAGGAGCTATCACTGTGGAGAATGATAATCGTGAAGAGATTATTGAGGCTGTCAAAAAATTATTAATAAACATTCTTGAAGCTAATGATATTACTGCTGAAGATATTGGTGCTGCTTTATTTAGTGCTACTAAGGATTTATCTAGTGTATTTCCTGCTTTTGCTGCACGTCAATTACCTAATTGGGATTTAGTACCACTTTTTGATGCTCAACAATTATATGTAGAAAACAGTATGGAAAAATGTATCCGCGTGTTACTTTTGGTGAATACTGATAAAACACAAAAGGAAATAAAACATATTTATTTAGGTAGAGCAAGTCAACTTCGCCCTGATATTGCAAAAGCTTAAATGGTGTAATTATGTCAGAAACATTTTATCGCCTTTTATTTATATTTATTGATGTTATTTTACCTCTAACTATAGGATATTATTTCCATAAATATAAGATAATATCTTTAAATACTTGTAAATTCCTCTTAAAATTAAATATCCGTTTCATCATGATAATCACTGGACTTGGTAGTTTTTGGTTAATAAAAATAGACCAAAATTTATTTTTATTGGCATTCGTAGGAATTATCCTCATTTCAGCACTTCCAGGATTATTAGCTTATCCATATGTAAACTGGCGACTTAGTAAAAATATACGCAATAGCGGTGCTTATCTTTTAAGTAGTATGCTCTCTAATACAGGTATTTTAGGTGGTTTATGTGCTTATATAGCTATGGGACAATTAGCCTATGCTTATGTCCAAATTATCGCTATGGTACAAAATATTTTTACACTTTCTTTTTGTTTTCCTCTAGCTGAATATTTTCATCAAAAATTCACAGCTGGTTCGAAAGCAAAATTTCAACCGCATTGGCGTTCTATTCTAATCAATTGGAACCAAATTGGTTTACTTAGTATGTTTATCGGTGCTATCTTAAACATTTGTGAAGTACCTCGTCCTGATATTTTTGACCCCATTTTTAATGCTTCTGTCCATCTAGGTGCTTGGTTTGGTATTTTACCTGTAGGTTATTTATTAAATTTTAAAGCAGCTCGTCTATATAAATATCTAGCTTTGACTATTGTACCTGTTCGTTTTCTTATCATACCTGTATTATCATTTATCACCGCTAGCTTATTTACAGATAATGCTTTTCTCATTTCCGTCATCACTTTGATTGGCATGTGTCCTATTGGTATCAATTCTGTTGTAGTTACTCAACTATATAAATTAAACACCAGTATTGCTGAGGCAATCTTTTTAATCACTACTATTATCTTTATTTTTATAGCTTATCCTATATTTTTATTTTTAATGACATAAAAAAGCAGTCAAATACTTTAATTATAAATAAGTATTTGACTGCTTTTTCTCATCTTATAATATAAATTTTTAGTCTTTCATGTAATCAGTAAATAAATTTTCTGCTTTCATAAAATCAGAAATTTTATAGACACCACGCATTACTTCTCTATAATTTTCTGGTGTCAAAGATTGTGGTCCATCAGATAAAGCTTTTGCAGGATTTGGGTGAACTTCAATAATAAGTCCATCTGCTCCAGCTGCTATTGCTGCAAAGCTCATAGGTTTTACCATTCTCCATTTACCTGTACCATGACTTGGGTCTACGATAATTGGTAAATGACTTAAATGTTTTACTGCTGCTACAGCACTCATATCTAATGTATTTCTTGTATATGTTTCATAAGTACGAATACCACGTTCACATAAAATTACATTATGATTGCCTTCATTCATAATATATTCAGCAGCATTTAACCATTCATCAATAGTAGCGCAAAGACCACGTTTAAGCATAACTGGTTTATTACATCTTCCAACTTCTTTTAATAAACGGAAATTTTGCATATTACGTGCACCAATCTGTAAAATATCCGCATAATGAGCTACAGCATCAACAGCTTCTACTTCTGTTACTTCTGTTACTACTTTTAATCCTGTAACTTCACGAGCTTCAGCCAAATATTCAAGACCTTTATTTTCAAGACCCTGGAAAGAATATGGAGAAGTACGAGGTTTATAAGCGCCACCACGTAAAAATTGTGCTCCACCGGCTTTTACGATTTTTGCTGCTTCTAATAATTGTTCACGAGATTCTACTGCACATGGGCCTGCCATTACTACTACATTGCCATCACCGATTTTTACACCATCTACATCAACAACAGTATTTGCTGGGTGGAATTCACGGCTGGCTAATTTATAAGATTTAGAAATAGCCACTGTCTGTTCTACACCTTCCATTGCCTCTACTGCTAGTGAACCCATACGAGTTTTGTCACCTATTACACCAACAATTTTCTGCTGTGCACCTTCCATTATCTTAGCTGTAAGCCCTACACTTTCGATAGCTTTTACTACAGCCATGATATTTTCTTCTCTTGCATCAGGATTCATTATTACAACCATTATTTATTCCACCTTTTCATTTATCTATATTTAAAATCAATTTATTTTATTTACTAATTTATTACTAGCTTTATATACTGGGAATTTTCCCAAGTTTTTAAGCCAAAAACATTTTTTACTAGCCTGCATAAGTGCTTCTTGTAAAATATCCTTATCCACATTAGCATCTATTTCTATGAAAAAAATATACTCGCCTAAACTTGTACGCGCAGGTCTTGATTCAATTCTTGTCATATTTACTTTTCGACAGGCAAAATCACCCAAAAGTTCGTATAAACTGCCAGCTCTACCATCTATCTGACAAATTATCATCATATTGGCTACATCTGGATATTTTTTTACTTTATCTTTATTAGTCAATAAAATAAATCTAGTAAAATTATCTTCAACATCTTGAATATCTGTATCTATTATCTGCAAATTATATAAATCAGCTGCTGTTTTTGTCGCTATTGCCGCATAACCATCTCCATAACAGCTTGCTTTTTCTGCTGCTCTAGCTGTACTAGAAACAGATTCTGTCTTTGCCGTTGGATAATGACTCTTTAAATATTCTCTACATTGAGCTAATGGTTGAATATGAGAAATTATTGTGTGTATCTTAGCATTAGGATTTTTTGTTAATAATTGATTATGTACACTCCATATTAATTCAGACTCTATCATTAAGTCAACATCATGAGCCAAAGTATCCAAGGTAATACGAACTGAACCTTCTATTGAATTTTCCACTGGTACTAAACAATAATCTACATCTTTTTGAGCAACAGCTTGTATAGCATCTTGTATTGTATTATATGCCACTAAATTCATTTTTTCTTTACGCAAATTAGCCATATAAATTGCAGCTTCTTCACTATTTGTTCCATGAGGTCCTAAAAAAGCTAATTTCTTCATGAAAAGCCTCCTTTCTTTTTTATCTAATTGATTTAAAAATAATAAAAGCCTCACCCTAATATAAGGGCGAGGCTGAATTCACGGTACCACCTTATTTATCTATAAAAATATAGATATCTCTCATCAAGTACGGGACTACTAATCCGATACTGTCCTTTTCGATAACGGTAAGGCTCCGGCTCCACCTACAATAAGTTCAGCGAGCAATTCCGAGGTGAACTTCAATAAATACGCTCATATCAAGTTTCCAGCATCCTTGACTCTCTGTCATGATTATATTTATCTACTTTTCCTCTTCATCATCTTTAGCGTGTTTACATAATATCATATAAAAAAATAAAATGCAATAGTTTTTATTGTAACTTTGTAATATTTAAATAAAATTATCCTCAATATAATTTTTCAATTACACTATCATCTATTTTAAAACAATGCTCTTTTGCTGGAAATGTTTTCGCTTTTGTTTCTTCAATATAATCTTTAAAAGCTTTTGTCATTTCTTCACCAACATTTGCAAAGCGTTTCACAAATTTAGGTTTAAATCCGCCAAACATACCAAGCATATCTTGATATACTAAAATCTGACCATCGCAATCACTACCTGCACCAATGCCAATTGTCGGTATATTTATTTCTTCAGTGATAATTTTTGCCAATTTATCTGGAATACATTCTAATACTACAGCAAATGCACCTGCTTTTTCTACAGCTTTTGCTTCTTGAAGAATTCTTTTGGCAGCATCTTCACTTTTCCCTTGAACTTTAAAACCGCCAAAGGCATTAACAGATTGTGGTGTAAGCCCTATATGTGCCATAACAGGAATAGAAGCTTCAACAATTGCCTTTATCTGTGGGCAAACACTTTCTCCACCTTCTAATTTTACTGCCTGACAATGACCTTCTTGCACTAAACGACCTGCATTTTTCACAGCATCATAAACAGATGTCTGATAAGACATAAATGGCATATCACCTACAACTAAAGCATTTTTTGCTCCTCTAGTAACAGCTTTTATATGGTGTATCATATCTTCCATAGTAACAGATAATGTATCTTCATAACCAAGCATAACCATGCCTAAGGAATCACCTACTAAAATTCCATTAACTCCAGCTTCATCAATCAACTTTGCTGTAGAATAATCATATGCTGTAAGCATTGTAATTTTATCTTTGTTTTCCTTTTGCATTTTAAATGTTAATACTGTATTTTTCACTATCAAAAACCTCTTTCATTTCACTATAATCTTTTAATGAATTTTTACTTTGTGCAATTTCAATTAATTTTTGTGATAATAACTTATAAATTTCTTTTTCTTGATTTAAATTTTCTTGATTAAATGCATTTAAATGTTTTTTTATCGTAACTACATCATTTCTCTCTACTGGGCCAGTCAAAGCATCTTTGATATCAAAAGTAGTTAAATTAGCTACATTCCCCTGTAGTAATGGCAATAAAATATTTTTTGCCATCTTTTTATCTACACCACAACGATTTAATAAATCTATACTCGTGGCAAATAAGGCTGTAACTAAATTACTAACCATTACTGCACTTGCATGATATAGTGCTTTCTTTTCCGTATCGATTTTTATGATGTCATTACCACATTTTTGAAAAATCTGCATCAAGCTATCTAAATGCTCACTATTACCTTCAATAGTAAATACAGCATTTGCTAAATTTTTATAAGCTTCATACCTATCATTTATCGCACAAAGTGGGTGGATAGAATATGCATATGCACCTTTATTTTGAGCATCAAAAAAAGCGGTCGAAGATATCGAACCGCTACAATGACAAATATTTTTATTTCTAATATCCAGATTTCTCATATAATCCCAAATTTGACTAATACTACTATCAGGCACTGTCAAAAATAAGGTATCACTGTCTTTTAAGATATTTTCAAGATTTATATATAATTTAGTACTGGTAAAATCTGCTGCTGATTTTGCTGATTTTAAAGATTTACTAAAATAACCCACAATCTCTACATCATTTTGACTGCAATTATTTTGTAAATATTTTCCTAGGGAAAAGCCTACTTTCCCCGCACCAATAAATCCTATTTTCATTTTATCACCTCTTTTTCTTGGAAGTAATACAATGAAATCTCTGGTAAGGTCTTGTTCTTTCGATACAATCCTTTTTAATTAGATAAAAATAAAAGTTTGTGGTACAGTTTCGCTTCGAATACTATCCATCACATAATATATCATTTATTATCTATTTCGTATAGAGCTAAAATTTATTTTAATAAATCTTAAATTTTTTCAAAAAAACATTTGACAAATATAAATCAATCTGATATTATAATATACGCGGTTAAGACAACCGCAAACAAATGGCCTTGTAGCTCAGCTGGATTAGAGTGTTTGACTACGAATCAAAAGGTCGCAGGTTCGAGTCCTGCCAAGGTCACCATTTGTATTGGGTAGGTGCCCGAGTGGTTAAAGGGAACGGACTGTAAATCCGTCGCCGTAGGCTACGATGGTTCGAATCCATCCCTGCCCACCATTTTGTAAATTAAAGCTTCGATTTTATCGGAGCTTTTTTTGTTTTTATATGATTATTAAAAATTATTATTCAAAACTCAATAAAAACCTATATATAATTTTTATTAAATAAATATTATACAACATAAATAATAATCAAAAATAGTATTCTGTATAAAATCATATTTTAATAAAAATTTTTCAAAAAAACACTTGCAAAAAAAATATATCTATGCTATTATATAGAAGTTGCTTGTGAGAGCAATAAACAAATGGCCTTGTAGCTCAGCTGGATTAGAGTGTTTGACTACGAATCAAAAGGTCGCAGGTTCGAGTCCTGCCAAGGTCACCATTTGTATTGGGTAGGTGCCCGAGTGGTTAAAGGGAACGGACTGTAAATCCGTCGCCGTAGGCTACGATGGTTCGAATCCATCCCTGCCCACCATTTTGTAGATTAAAGCTTCGATTTTATCGGAGCTTTTTTTGTTTTATAAATATATGCATAAAAAAATTGCTTTCTAATAATTAAATTAGAAAGCAATTTTTATTTACTTATTATATTTTAAATCTTCAACCTTAACTGAATCTGGTTGTGCAAACCAAGATAAAGCATAAACAGCAGATGAAATATAATCTATAGCATATTCATTTGTAGACCAAGAACCTACCACGTCAAGATAAGATTTTGCTATAGGAATATTTCCACTATTCAAGTATTCTGTTTGGTCTGGATCTCCACCTATAACATGATTTGGTCCACCGACAACAAGACCTGAAACATAAGCTCCTGTGCTTTCATGGATACGATTATGTGGATGTAATGGTGGATTATCTCCTACACCAGTCATAAAACTCTTATCAAGTGAATTTCTTCCAAAAAGATAATGAATTTGTGCTAGTGCTCCTTCTAAATATTCTTGTTTTGGCTCAATTTGATATGCCATTAATAAAATATCACCTTTAGTCAAAGCATTTTTAGTTGAAGCCCATGTATATTCATTTTCTTTTAAAGAACAATTAAAACCATCTGTTTTTATACTTGTACAAATATCGTCTGCATAACTAATTAAAGCATTAATAACTTTATTTTGAAGTTGCTTATCTGCATTATTAGATTTAGCATATGCAAATTGTGCTAAAGCTAAAGTATCATCCCATGTAAAAAAGCTTGGTTTATCAGTTAAACGTTTAGACTCTTTCTTCAAATAAGATTCATACTTAGCATCACCTGTTGTTCTAAACATTTCTGCAGCTAACCATAAACGTTCTTCAAGATCTGTATCTTTATTATATGGGCCTGAACCATTTTCTTGTCCTTCATCAACACGATAAATTGGTTTAGGATTTTTTTCTAAATATTGCCAAACAGCTTCAGCATTTTGTTTTAAATTTTTAGCATAATCTTTATCATATTGTTCATATACACGTGAAGCTATTGCTAAACTTGCACCATACATAGCTGAACTAGAAGTAGCTGTACTAAAAATATATCTATCTTGCTTATCTGTATCTGGAGAAATATCAAATCCTGGCCAAGTCAAACCTGATACTTTATGGAATGTACTGCCATCTTCACGTTGCATTTTTTCCATCCAGTCAAGTTCAAATTTTACCTCTGATAAAACATCTGGCATATTTGTATTATTTTCTATGCCTTTTGGAAATAACAATTGACCTTTAGTGAAATGGTCGGGATTTGCTTCATATGCTAACAATAATTCAGCACTACTTAATGCTCCTGTTGTTATATATTTACCATAATCTCCTGCATCATACCAACCGCCACTAACATCTATTTTATCGCCTTTATTATTTAATTTATCAGAGAAATAGACACGAGCTTCTTTATCTTGCTTATGTCCACCTTCTAATTTTAGTCCAGAAACTTTATCATCATTTATAGCAGTATTACTTCTTGATAAAGTATATGAACGCCAACTTTGTACCATAGGTACATCATAGACATCATCACCAATTACGAAATCATATGATTCACGATTACCTACTTTTAAAATATATGTTCCTGGTACATTCAAAGAAGAAAAATCTGCTTTACGTAAAGTTTCTTCAGAAATTTTATCATATTTAGGTTCAGATAAATTTCCTTTAAATACAACTTTATTATCTTTTGTATCAATTATTTCAAAAGTAGTATCATTAGAGTCAGTTACCATTGCTACTTTTGAATAATTTGGCAGATATCCTACTTGGTCAACATGTAGCCCCATATCAGCTGCTTCTATAGGTAGTGATATCGATGAAAAACTTACCGCCATTAATCCAGATAAAATAATTTGACTGAGTTTTTTCTTATTATACATAATCAGACAACTCCTTATTCAGTAAATGGAGTATATTTTATCCATTGATATTCTGCTTTTACAGGTAAATTTTTATCATCAAATGCATTCAACCATTCATCTACACCTGTTCCACACCAAGCATTCATCATAAGTTTAGATTTTGTTACTGGAATTGTTGTTCCTTCCAAACGATATACTTCTTTACCATCAACAAACCAAATAATTTTATCTTTATGCCATTCAAAGCCATAAGTATGGAAACTTTCAGATGCATCAAAACCTAAATCATATAAATATTCATGTCCACCTTTTCCATCACGATAATAATTAAATTGAACTTTTGTTGTATCTTTTCCTAAAAATTCTATATCAATTTCATCCCATGGATTATTATCAGATGGACCAGTATACGTGAAGAAAGAAGATACTACACCATCATTTTTTATTGGTTTCATTGATACTTCATATTTTCCATAACCGTAGAAATCTTTACTACGAAACTCTCCACCAGAATATGGTATTTTATCAGCTTTTTTTTCTTTATCAATAATTAATTGAAGGTTTCCACCATCAAATGTAACATTTTCTTTATGCCAATTTACATTGAACATATATCCATTTGTCCATCCATCAGCAGCCTCAAATCCTTTTGGCATTCCATTTTGGAAATTCACTTCAAAAGCTTCACTTGCTTTTACATCGCTAGCTGATGCTGCCATAACAATAGATGGTGTTACTATACTATTTGGAATTACTGTTGGTGTAATGGATAATGCCATAAGCATTGTACTAACAATAGCTTTTTTCTTTAAACTCATAAACTACACTCCTTCACTTATTCAATAGAATAATCTTCGCCATTCGTTTTAATTACTTTTTGATACCAATAAAAAGATTTTTTCGGTACGCGTTTTAATGTACCTTTTCCTTGATTATTTTTATCTACATAAATAAATCCATATCTTTTTTCCATTTCACCTGTACTTGCTGATACGAGGTCAATAGGTCCCCAAGGACAATATCCCATGAGTGTAACACCATCTTCATCTACAGCTTTTTTCATCTCAGCAATATGTTCAGAGAAATATTTTATACGTGTATCATCTTGCACTACACCTGTTTCATCTGGATATTCATGTAAACCAATTCCGTTTTCAACAATCATCATTGGTAATTCATAACGTTCAGAAATCACGTTTAACATATAACGTAATCCAACTGGATCAATTTGCCAACCCCAATCAGAAGCTTTTACATATGGATTTTTAACTTCTTTACCCATATGTTCTTTACCTTCGGGATCATATTCACTGACAAAACTCATGTAATATGACAAAGCAAAATAATCTACTTTTCCACGTTCTAAAATATCAAAATCGCCATTTTCAATTTTAATATTATAACCTTTATTTTCCCATTCTTTTAATATATACATTGGATAATGTCCTCTGCATTGTACATCTGAGAAAACAAATGTACGATCCATCTCTTTCAATGCTGCCATTTGGTCCATTGGTTTACAAGTTGCTGGATATACTGGAGACATTGCTAACATACAACCAATTTGAAAATCTGGATTAATTTTATGACCTTCAATAACAGCTAATGCAGATGCTACAAATTCATGATGAGCTACTTGATATAAAACCTCATATCTATTTTCACCATCTTTATAAAGTACACCTGAATTTGTAAATGCTGTAAATTCAGTATTTACATCTCTTTGATTGTTAATCTCATTAAACGTCATCCAATATTTAACTTTATCTTTATAACGTTTAAAAACAGTAACTGCAAAACGTACAAAGAAATCTACTAATTTACGATTACGCCATCCGCCATATTTAGTTACTAAATTATATGGCATTTCAAAATGAGATAAAGTAACAATTGGTTCCATTCCATAACGATGAAGTGTATCAAAAAGATCATCATAAAATTTTAAACCAGCTTCGTTTGCTTCAACTTCATCACCATTAGGAAAGATACGTGTCCATGCAATACTTGTACGAAAACATTTAAATCCCATTTTAGCAAGCAATGCGATATCTTCTTCATAATGATGATAAAAATCTATAGCTTCATGATTTGGATAAATCTTTCCTGGAACAACACCATCTGTAATTTCTCTAGGTTTATTTGGTCCACCCAAAGTCATTACATCAGCTACGCTAATTCCTTTTCCGCCTTCTTGCCAACCGCCTTCAAGTTGGTGGGCAGCTACTGCGCCACCCCATAAAAAACCTTTTGGAAATCCCATTTTTATTCTCCTTATTTTACGTTTATTTTACGATAAACATCTATAAATTCTTGTGCGATAATTTTAAAACCTTCTGCACTCATCAATTGGTCTTCTGCATGTAAAATCAATAAATTGACTACATTATCACCAGATGCTTCTTTTTGCAATAATTCATTGTGTTTATCATGACCTTCAATAAATACTTTTTCACCTTCGGCAATTAATTCTTCTGCTTTTTCATAATTACCTTTTTTAGCTTCACTAATTGCTTCTATATAACAACTACGTGCTGTTCCCACAGAAGAAATAATCTCGAATGCTATTAATTCTAAACCTTCCATTACTTACTCTCCCTTAGTCTTTCATTAAACTTTTAGCAAATGCTAAAGCACCTTTACCATCCATACGACCATACATACGCATTTCAATAGCATCAACAGGTACACCTGGTAATTCTTTTGCAATTTTGTCTTTAGAAAAACGAATTTGTGGACCAAGTAATACTACATCAGCATCTGAAGCTTTTTCCACTGCTTCTGCTGCTGAATAGGCAGCTATTTCACAATCATAATTTTCAGCTTTTGCTGCTTCCTGCATTTTTTTTACTAACATACTTGTAGACATACCAGATGCACATAATAAAACAATTTTTTTCATAATAAATTACTCCTTTTACTTATAAAATTATATTTAAAATATTATTTATCAAAAATGGAAATCTACTTGTGTACGAATGAAATCACGTTTATATTGCTGATCTTTTTCTCCATAAAAAACACTATACATATCAGCAATTTCATACATTGTTTCCCATTCTATATTTTTGGCTGGTACATATTTAAAACCAAATACCCATCCTTTAGAGCCTGGTTTCAATAAGCCCCATTCTTCATCACCCATAATATTTCCATGACGACCATAGTCAAACCAGCGCGTATAAAGTTGGAAAGAGCCTGGATCATTTAAGTTAGTCCAACGATAATTCAAACGAATAGATTTACTTGTATTTTCATCAATATCAAAAATATGTTGCGTTCCATCTGAAGCCTTTTCAGCTATATGTTCTTTTTCAGCATTTGTAAGCACATAATCACCAATAAGTGTGATATTTTTCATCGGATTCCACATTGCACTCAATACCAATCCATGTGAACCAAAAGTATTTGCTAACGAAGGATTTCCATCAACATATGCGTTATATCCTGGAGATTCATTTTTATCAATATCTAGTTGGGCATATGCTAAATTAATTTGTAAATTATCAGAAACAGGACCTTGTACGCCTAATCCGTACATAGCAAAATCATAACCTGCATCAGTTGGTTTTTGATAAAATGCTAATGCTTTTAAACCGTTATTATCTAAAGGATAATCAAGCACAATACCGTCTGTTTCATTACCCAATAATACATTTTGAAAACCTAAACCGCGCCATCTGCGCCCTACATCAACATGCAATTTATCAATATTACCTTCTGCCCAAATACGCTGGATTACACCATCAGAATCATCATGACCTTGATGATATTCTACCTTACCATCGGATGTTACATATCGAGCATAACGTTGATTTGTTTCGCTTTCAAAATTAAAATTCCAATCATCATTAACTTTAAATTTACCTTTTAAATCAAGATAAAAACGATTATTATCATTTTGGTCATTATAACCTTTGATATTGTCATTATCCCAAGATACTCTACCAAAACCACTAATTTTAAAACGTTCTGCGTCTTCTTTTAATTTAGAAATATCAGATGTATTTTTATCAATTTGTGATTGCATTTGCTTCAAATCTTCGCTAAATTCTTCTTTTAATTGATTTAATACAGCTTTATCTCCTATATCTCCTTTATCTGATTTCATAGCATTAGCCACTATACTTGCCATTTCATAACGTGTCATTGTTCGATTTCCCTGAAATGTTCCATCTTTATAACCTTCAATGACACCATGTTGAGCTAAATAATCAAGTGCTTCATAAGCCCAATGACCTTGAGGAACATCACTAAAACTATTTACATTTGCATTTATATTTTCATTATCAGTAACACTAACTTTATTTTCTGAAGAAACTTTATCTGTATCAGATGTTGATTGCGCAAAAGATGTACCTGTTAATCCTAAAAATATTCCCATGGAAATAGCTAACGCTTTATTTTTCTTTAATAGCATCAATACATTCGCCCCCAAAATTAATTCTCTCTAATATACAATCTCTCAAAAAATAATTTAATAATTATTCTTCTTTTTCACCTTGTTCTTCTTTTAACATTGCTTTATCTTGTGCTCGTACAAATGGAAAATATATTGCTGTAGAAATAGCTAAGTTTATTATCTGTACAACAGCACCTTGCCAACCATTAAGTAAAAATCCTGCAATTATTGGAGGTGTTGTCCATGGTACTTGAACGGCACTAAAAGGAGACATAAAGCCCATACTGATTGAAAAATATGTTACAAATAATGCTATTAAAGGTACTAACACAAATGGAACGAGTAAATATGGATTAAATACAATTGGCAAACCAAAAATAAGAGGTTCATTTATATTAAATAAACCTGGCACAAATGCCATTTTCAACAAAGATTTCATTTGTTGAGATTTAACAGTAAATATACCTGATAATAAAAGTCCTAATGTCAAACCACAACCGCCACTTTTTACAAATACGTCATTGACTTGAGCAGTTATAATTTTAGCTTCTGGATTATTTATAAGAGACATACCCATATCTATAAGATGCTGATTGTCTAAAGAATTTGCTATCAATAATGGACTTACTACACCACCGACAACATTTGGACCATGAACACCAGCCCAAAACAAAATGCCCTGTAAAGCAACAATTATAGAACCACCAGCTAATGTATCAGAAAGACCTTGCAATGGTGTCTGAATAATTTTAAAAATTAATTCTGGTAATGTAATAGCTCCAAGATAATGACAAAGTCCGTATAAAACAGAAGCTACTGTAAAAAATATCATACCAGGTACTAACGCAGTAAAAGCTCTTGCTACACCTTGTGGTACAGAATCTGGCATTTTTATACCAACATTATTTTTTTCACAATAACAGAAAACATATGATACAAAAAAAGCTATAATAATTGCTGTTATAACACCATTACTACCAACCCAAGCTTTTGGTATAATATCTCCTACTAATTGACCATTTTCAGTTACTAATGATGGTGGCATTAATATTAACAATGTTGATAAAGCTAATATAGATGCCATACTAGCATCGCAACCTTCATTGCCTACAAATTTGTATGTAATTGCGACTACAACAATTAAAGCTAATACATTAAATGTACCACCCGCTACAGCATTAAATGGTGCTGTCCAATCATTACCAAATATGGATGCCATAAATTCTCCATATCCAGGAATTGGTAAGTTTGCAATCAACAAAAATACTGAACCACAAATAGTAAATGGTGTAGTCATAATAAAACCATCACGTAATGCTACTACAGCACGTATTTGTGCAAACTTGCTCATAACTTCGATAAAGCTATCAAAAAGTTTTTGTTTATCCATTTAGAATTCTCTCCTTTTCTTATACATAATTTTTTAAATTTTCCTTAAGGCGATTTTAATATATCATTAACAAAATACTGTTTCAATAGATATTGGCTAATACGAAACAATGATACAATATCATATAAAAAAACCTTTTTTCACTTGTAGCAATGATACGAATTGTTTGAAAATAATCAAAATAACAATAAAAAAACTGCTTATTTTAAATGTTATCTACATCAAAATAAGCAGTTTTTATTTTCATCTTAATAACGAAAATGTTTATTTAACCATTGTTCTTTTTGTTGAGATTCATGATAATCTAAACGCGTCATAAGCATGGTAAACATTATGTCTGTAACATATTTTGCACCTAAAAGAAAAACTCTAGGTCCTAATTCTTCCATTTGCTTCACACTTGCTACAGAAAAAACTACATCTGCTAAACTAGCTATTTCTGAATTAGGTGATGCTGTAATCAAAATAAAGGAAATTCCTCGTAGTTTTAATAAACGAGCAATATCTAATAACATACGATTATTCCCTGTACGACTTATGATAAATCCCAAGTGATCTTTTGAAGCACTAGTTGCCTGTAAATATTGCATAGTCATTGGAGAATGTATACTTGAGCATTTATTAGCCATGATAAAACCAGCTGAAGCAATTCTTGCTATATCTAAATTATTATCCATAGCATAAAAATCAATATGTTTAGATTTTATAAAAAGATTTAGAACTTTTAAAAAATCTTCTGGATTAAGCATATTCCTTGTTTCTTTTAATGTATCAATTTCAATAGCTGTTACTTTATCAATTAATGAATGTATACTATCTTTAGTTGATACAACAAGTTCTTCACCTTTTGGATGATTGATATATTGCATCATTTCAGCTAAAAATTGAACTCTAAATTCTGTATATCCACTAAAACCTAATTTTTGACTAAAACGCACAATAGCAGCTGAATTTGTATACGTATTTTTACCCAATTGTCTAGTTGACATTCCAGCTAATTTCCTAAAATTTGCTAATAAATATGTTGCAATCATTATTTCTGTTTCAGAAAAATCTTTTTGTTCTTGTAATATTTTTATTAAATTGGTCACATAAAACCCTCCAATCTTTATTTATATTTATCAAAATATAGCTTATATATTAATATTATTTAAAATTATAGTCAATAAAATTTATAATCAAAAAATCCTAGAGCATAAACTCTAGGATTTTTTATTTCATTAATTAAATTATCAATATAAAAGATGTGTTATTACATAACCTACACAACAACCAACTGTGATACCAATAAAACCTGGAATGATAAAGCTATGATTGATTACAAATCTACCAATTCTTGTTGTTCCAGAACGGTCAAAACCAATGCAAGCCAAATCTGATGGATAAGTTGGTAAGAAGAAATAACCATAGCAAGCAGAAATAAATGAAATGATAATAAGTGGGTCAACACCTACACTTAATGCCATAGGCACTACAATAGCTAATGCTGCTGCCTGAGAATTTACCAATTTAGATATTAAGAATAAAACAATTGCATAAGTCCAAGGATAATCTAAAACAATCTGTCCCAATGTTTCTTTGAATTCTGGTAAATATGCACCGAAATAAGTTTCTGCCATCCATGCTACACCATATACAGAAACAATAGCTACCATACCAGATTTAAAAACAGAACCATTTGTTACATCACTAACTTTAACTTTGCAAATAAGTAAAATAAGTGCTGCAATAACCAACATACAAAGCTGAATTGTTGGTGTCATAGAAAGTGGTACCCATGCACCTTTAGCATTTGGTACAAGTGGTAACAATTCTTTTGGGAAACTACCAAATAAAGCGATTACAACGATACCTAATAAAAAGATAAATGTAGCTTTATAAGCACTAGCTGGTAATTTTACTTCAGCATTATTTTGAGCTTGTTCTTCATAGATATAAGCTCTTTGTTCTGGATCTCTTAATTTAGCTTGGAAAATTTCATCTTTTGCTAAATCTTTACCTCTTTTTAAGCTCCATAAGCCTGTTACTAAAACACCGCAGAACGTAGCTGGAATAGAAACCATTAAAATTTGTACCACACCTAATGGATGAGTTGTCCCTGCAAGCATTGCCACCATGGATACTACAGCTACTGAAGCAGGAGAAGCACAAATCCCCATCTGAGAAGCAACAGATGCTGCTGCCATTGGTCTTTCTGGTCTGATATTTTGTTTGATAGCAATATCATAAATAATTGGAAACATAGTATATACTACGTGACCAGTACCGCAGAGAACAGTTAAAAACCATGTAGTAATTGGAGCAAGTACAGTTATTTGTTTTGGGTTTTTACGCAATAATTTTTCAGCATATTTGAGCATTACATCGAGCCCTTTTGAAGCTTGCAAAAATCCTGAACAAGTAACTACCGCCATAATTGTGAGCATTACATCAATTGGTGGTTTTCCTGGTACTAAACCAACAACAAATACAAAGAAGGTCAAACCAATACCGGATACAGCAGCTAATCCTAAGCCGCCAAAACGAACACCAATAACAAGACAGGCAATAAGAACTATAAATCCTAAAATTTCCATACAAAAACTCCTTTCATTTTGTATACATCATACTAAATACCTGTTCTGAAATAATAGATTATTTATACAATTTAGTCCGGTTAATATTATAACATAAAAAAATTTTATTGTATAATATTTTTTATATATAGGGCAAATTTAATTGCCCTATATATTTTAAATTGATTATACTATTTTAAAACCTAATTCTTGTATCATCTTCATATCTGTATCAATAGAAATGCCACTTGTTGTGAGCATATCACCAGAAATAACAGCATTGGCTCCTGACTGCAAACAAGCTTTACCTTTATCTGTAAATAATCCTCTGCCACCAGCTAGACGAATAAATAAATCTGGTAAAATAAAACGATAAATAGCTACTATTCTTTGCATATCTTCATCAGTAAGTGGCTTATTATGTTCGTATGGTGTTCCTGGTATAGGATTTAGACGATTTATAGGCACAGAATTTACATTTAAATTTCGTATTTCTAAAGCCATATCTATTCTATCTTCCATGGTTTCACCTATTCCCATGATACCACCACTACAAACACTCATACCTGCTCTTTGCGCTGCCTTTATTGCTTCTACTTTATCTTCAAAAGTGTGCGTAGTACAAACTTTATCAAAATGATTTCTTGAGGTTTCTAAGTTATTATGAATTCTTTCTACGCCCACATCATTTAATTTTTTAAATTGAGCTTCATTTAATAAACCACCAGAAACACATAATTTTATTTTGCATTTTTTATGTACTTCATCTAAAGAATTTGCCAATTTATCTATTTCTTCATCACTTAATCTCTTGCCTGAAGTTACTACTGCGTAACGTGCCACGCCTTTACTATAATTATACTGTGCTTCTTCTAAAATAGGCTTTGTATTTAATAATGGATAAGTTTCTATTTTTGTAGTATAATGAGCTGATTGTGCACAATATTTACAGTCCTCGGAACATCTACCAGATTTTCCATTAATAATAGTGCAAATATCAAAATCATCACCGCAAAAATGTTTTCTTATCTCATTAGCGGCTGTAGATAATTCATCTAATGGAGCTTTCACTAAATCTAAAGCTTCTTGTTTATTAATTCTATAACCATTTAGTATTTTTTCTTTTAAATCATTTACACAATTCATTTGTTATCACCTTAAATCTTTTATATAAATATAATTAAACCATTATATTTATATAATGTCAACTTTTAAAAATTTCAGGTTAACAAATTATATAATCATTTAAGAAAGGAATTCTATGAACTCAACAGATATTTTACAAATACATGGTGCAAATCTTTATGAAATCACTTTTAACTTATTATCTAATTCTAAATTAGCAGAATTTATCCCTAATAAAAACAGTACAATTATTATTAAACCTGATATAAAATATATCAATAATACACTATACTCTACTTCTCCAGTAATCTTAACTACAATAATCAAATACCTACAAGACAATAATTTTACTAATATCAATCTTGTATTAGGTTCTTTAATCAATGATGATTTAGAGCAATTATTAATAACTTGTAAATACGATAAAATTGTAGATAAATTAAACATTCCTGTATATGGTCTTAAGGATAAAGATTACACTACAAAAACTATTGGTGGTATCGAATATAAATTAATAGATAAAGTCATCAATGCCGACTTTTTTATTAATTTAGTTACTTCTTCACCAAATGAAAAAACTATATTACACAATGCATTGCAGGCTATGCAAAATATCTTGCACACCCAAAATCGCTCTTTATTCACTACAGACAATTTTTATAAAGCAATCTGCTTTTTGAATTACTTAATAAAATCTAACTTCACATTAGTAGAAATAGATAGTTTATCTGATATCCAAGCAGATAAACATATGTATGCTACTATAGATAATTTATTAGCTGATGCTTATTATGCCCAAAACCTAGGCTATAAACCATTTGATATCGAATATATTGAACTAGCTTCTAAATTAAATATCGGTTGTGCTGACATCAATAAAGCTAATATCATTAATTTAATAGATAATACTGTTACTTGTGATAATAATTCAAAATTAGCCTCTCATATCAATGCTTCTAGCCCTTGCGAGCAATGTTATCAAAATTTACTGCAAGCACTCTCCTTATTAGATAAAGATAATTTACTTGATAAATTACCTACAAAATTATTCATTGGTCAAGGTTGGCGAGAATTTAGTGAAAATGGCATTGGCATAGGTCGTTGTACTAGCAAATTTGAAAATTATGTTAGAGGTTGCCCACCAAGCCCTCAAAAAACTTATGAATTTCTAAAAGAATTCATTTGTAATAATCAAAATGCATAAAGAATAAATAAAAGCTCTATAAGTTAAATACTACAAATAACTTATAGAGCTTCTTTTTTATTATATCAATATATCAATACCATCTTGTTAATGGTAATTCATTATTTGCGCCTTTAGTAACTAAAATTTGATGTAAATCTATACCACCTACATGGAAATTTGCTGCACAGGCATTTAAATATAAATCCCACATGCGAATAAATTTTTCATCAAACATTCCACTGATTTTATCTAAATGATTATGAAAATTATCTGCCCAACAAAGTAAAGTTTTTTCATAATGGCGACGCAAATTTTCAATATCGAGAATATGGAAATCATCATTTCCCATACTAGAAACGATTTCCCTAAGACTTGGTATGACTCCACCTGGGAAAATGTATTTTTTCATCCAACTATCAGTTTCCATTTCTTTTAATTGACTGATGAAATGCAATAAATACAAACCTTTATCTTTTAATACTGCATTTACACAATCATTGAATAACTGATAATTTTCCCTACCAACATGTTCTAGCATACCTACACTAACAACTCTATCAAAACTTTTTCCCCATTTTGGTAAATCGCGATAATCCATCAATTCAACTGTTAAATAATCTTCTAAATGTTCTTTTTGTATACGCGATTTAAATTCCTTATATTGTTCACGACTTAAAGTAATACCCGTACCTTTTACCTTATATTTTTTAGCAGCTTCGATGAGTAAAAAGCCCCAGCCACAGCCAATATCTAATAAGCTCATACCTTCTTTTAAATATAATTTCGATAAAATATAATCCACTTTATTCACTTGTGCTTGATATAAAGTATCATCTTCATTTTTAAAATAAGCACAAGAATAACTCATTGTTTCATCTAACCATAATTTATAAAAATCATTACCTATATCATAATGAGATTGAACTTGCTTTTCTTGACTTTCTTTAGAATTAGATGGATGAATTATTTTATCTAGCAAAGTTTCATTCAAAGAAAATTTATCCATTTGACCTAAAAAATGAATTAAAGCATCATATAAATCTCCTTCAATGGTTAAATCTCCATTCATATAAGCTTCACCTAAAGCGATAGACGTACTATTAAGTAAATCCATTATAGGTATTGTCTTTTTAAAGTCCACTACAAAAGTTGGTTCACCTTTACCTACTAAATATTGATTATCTTTAAATTTTAAAAGAAATGGATTTTTATCAAATTTATTAAAAAAATGAACCATAGCCTTTTCTTCTAATTTATCAAACATAATAGCACCTCTCAATATCCTTCATAAAAAACTATAAACTACTAATATAAATTAGTAGTTTAAAATTTCACAAATAATATTATTTTTAAGTTACTAATATATAAATATTTGATTAGTTAACTTTATACTTATACTATACCCGTCTATAACTATTGTCAATTAGATAAAATCTAATAAGTTTGATAAAAAAATTTTAAGTTTGTTTTTGACAATAAAAAAATGCTTTTTAAAATCTAGATTTTTAATCTGGACTTTAAAAAGCATTCTTAAATCTATATAAAAACTCTTTATTAAGAGTTGAATAACCATGGTGACGCGTATGGGATTCGAACCCATGAAGCCGCCGTGAAAGGGCGGTGTCTTAACCACTTGACCAACGCGCCATATTTATTTTTCCTACAGACATAAAAAAAGCTGATATCATATTGGTATCAGTTCATTCTTTAAATTAATGGTGCGGTTGATGGGACTTGAACCCATACGACCATTGATCACTACCCCCTCAAAGTAGCGCGTCTGCCAATTCCGCCACAACCGCATATACTCTTTAATGGTGCGGCCGAGTGGATTTGAACCACCATGAGGTATCCCCCACTAGCGCCTGAAGCTAGCGCGTCTGCCATTTCGCCACGACCGCAAAGGGCAAAAATAACAAATGATGGTGATTGGTGCCGAGGACCGGAATCGAACCGGTACGGTTATCACTAACCGCGGGATTTTAAGTCCCGTGCGTCTGCCAGTTCCGCCACCCCGGCATTATTCACTTCTTTGTTCTCGTCGAGAATATTTAATATGTTACCATATCGTTTTGTTCTTGTCAAGAACTTTTTTAAAGTTTTTCAAACTTTTTTATGGAGCGGGTGATGGGAATCGAACCCACGTAACTAGCTTGGAAGGCTAGGGCTCTACCATTGAGCTACACCCGCATTTCATGGAGCTGGCGAGAGGAATCGAACCCCCAACCTGCTGATTACAAGTCAGCTGCTCTGCCAATTGAGCTACACCAGCATGTTATAAAATGGTGCCTCAGAGCGGAATCGAACCACTGACACGGGGATTTTCAGTCCCCTGCTCTACCGACTGAGCTACCGAGGCAAATGGCGACCCGAAGGGGACTTGAACCCCTGACCTCCGCCGTGACAGGGCGGCATTCTAACCAACTAAACTACCGGGCCATCTTAACCTTTATTGCTGTTTTTTCTCTGTGAGTTGTTGTCTCACGAGCCAGCTTCTATAGTATATTATTTTAAAACCATTTTGTCAACACTTTTTTTGAAAAAAATTTAAAAAAGTTATCGTTTTTATTTTTTCAGATTAAACTCCATTATTTTTCAGCAAAAAATTTCCTTTTGGTAATTTTTTTATTCTATGATATAATACATATGCACAATAATAACTATTTAAAGCTTATATTTCTAATTTCTAAAGTATTAATAAATATATATTTTATAGGTGGTGTTATCTTGAATTTTTCGTATAAACTTGGTATTGATATCGGTTCTACTACTATAAAATTAGTTGTCTTAGACAAAGATAATCAAGTAGTTTATAAGAAATACATGCGTCATTTATCAGAAATCTATAAATCCATGCACGATAATATGATTTTATTATCAGATACATTAAAAAATCATAAATTTACCTGTGCAATAACTGGCTCTGCTGGTATGGGTATGGCTAATAATTTAAACATGCCTTTCATTCAAGAAGTAATTGCTTGTTCTAAAGCTGTTAAAAATTGGATACCACAAACTGATGTAGCTGTTGAATTAGGCGGTGAAGATGCTAAAATCACTTATTTTGGCTCTGCTCCAGAACAACGTATGAATGGTGTTTGTGCAGGTGGCACAGGTTCATTTATTGACCATATGGCTTCTCTTTTAAATACTGATGCTATGGGTTTAAATGAATTAGCTCAAAAAGGCACTCAAATTTATACTATTGCTTCTCGTTGTGGTGTTTTTGCTAAAACAGATGTTCAAGCATTATTAAATGATGGTGTTTCTAAAGCTGATATTGCTCTTTCTATCTTACAAGCTGTAGTTAATCAGACTATTGGTAACTTAGCTCAAGGACGTCCACTTGAAGGTAATATAGCATTTTTAGGTGGCCCTTTATATTTCTTAACTCAATTAAAAGAACGCTTTATTAAAACTTTAAAATTAACTGATGAACATATTGTCAATGTTGATGATGGTTGTTATTTTGTTGCTATGGGTTGCGCTCTAAGCGATAATGCAATTGAAATGACATATGATGAATTAATGCAACGCTTAAATAATTGCAGTAAATCATCCACAGAAACTGAATCTGTAGCCTTTACATTATTTAAAAATGAACAAGAATATAATGAGTTTAAGCAACGTCATAATAAAGATGTTGTAAAAAAAGCTTTATTATCAGATTATCAAGGACCTCTATACATAGGTATTGATGCTGGTTCTACTACTACAAAATTAGTCGCAATTAGTAAAAATCGTGAAATATTATATTCTTCCTATGGCAGTAATAATGGCTCACCATTAAAAACTGTATTAGATGAAATAAACGCTCTATATGAAATTATTCCTCCTAATGCTTATATTGCTACTGTTGGTACGACTGGCTATGGAGAACATATCGTCAAAGCTGCTCTTCATGCAGATTTTGGTGAAGTAGAAACTTTTGCTCATTTGCGTGCAGCTCGTGAATTTTGTCCTGATGTATCTTGCGTTCTAGATATCGGTGGACAAGATATGAAATGCTTCTATGTAAATAAAGGCAATATCGGACAAATCATTTTAAATGAAGCTTGCTCTGCTGGCTGTGGTTCTTTCATTCAAAACTTCGCTCAAGGCTTAAATATGGAAGTCAGCGATTTTGCTAATAAAGGCTTAACTGCTAAAAATCCAGTAGATTTAGGTACTCGTTGTACTGTTTTCATGAATTCTCGTGTAAAACAAGCCCAAAAAGAAGGAGCTTCTGTAAATGATATTTCTGCTGGTATAGCTCTTTCCGTTATCAAAAATGCTTTATTTAAAGTAATCCAAGTCAAAGATGTATCTGAACTTGGCGATAATATCGTAGTTCAAGGTGGTACATTCTATAATGATGCTGTACTTCGTTCTATGGAATTATTGTTAAATAAAAATGTAATCCGTCCAGATATCTCTGGATTAATGGGTGCTTATGGTATTGCACTTTTAGCTATAGAACGTCAACAAGAAAAATCTTCTATTTTAACCAAAGAAGAATTAAAAGATTTCCATATGGAAACAAAAACTTACCGCTGTCATGGCTGTGGTAATAACTGTCTAATCACAACACAAATTTTCCCTGATGGCAATCGCTATTCTACAGGAAATCGCTGTGAAAAAGGCATTGGCAAACAAGTGGCTAAAGAAGATAAAACACCTAATATTTATAAATATAAATATCATCGTTTATTTGAATACTATAAACCACTTCTCAATGCGCCAAAAGGACGCATAGGTATTCCACGTGTACTCAATATGTATGAAGATTTTCCATTCTGGTTTACTTTCTTCACTTTATTAGGTTATGAAGTAGTATTATCTGGCAAATCTTCAGCTCAGTTATATTGTAAAGGCATGTCTACTATTCCTTCTGACTCTTTATGTTATCCAGGAAAATTAGTACACGGTCATATCATGGATTTAATTGAAAAAGGTATCACTACTATCTTTTATCCATGTATCCCTTATAATATGAAAGACCCTCTTCATGCCTCCGATAACAATTATAACTGTCCTATTGTCGCTTCTTATGCTGAAAATATCCGCGCTAATATGGATATTCTCCGCCAGAAAAATATAAACTTCCTTCAACCATTCTTACCAATAAATAATAAAAAAGCTTTGATTAAACGTTTACAAGAAGAATTATCTTCTTTAAATATTCCTAAAAAAGACTTAATCGAAGCTGTAGAAAAAAGTTATCAAGAATTAGATAAATATAAAGAAGACATTCGCAACTATGGTGAAAACATCATCAAAGAAGCTACTGATAAAAAAATGCCAATTGTCGTTTTAGCTGGTAGACCGTATCATGTTGATCCTGAAATCAATCATGGTATTCCTGAAATGATTCAATCTTACGGCATTGCAATTTTATCTGAAGATGCTCTTTATCATTTAGATTGCCCAGAAGATAGCTTAGATATCGTAAACCAATGGAGCTATCATGCTAGATTGTATCATGCTGCTAGTTACGTAGCTCGCCACAAAGAAATGACTTTAATTCAATTCAGTTCCTTTGGTTGTGGTCTTGATGCTATCACTACTGGTCAAGTACGTGAAATCTTAGAACAACATGGCGATATCTATACCATGATAAAATTAGATGAAGTAAGTAACCTTGGTGCAGCTCGTATACGTATTCGTTCTCTCATGGCTGCATGGAAATATGGCTTTGCCCAAATTGACGAAATTGAACCGCCAAAACAACGTGCTTATTTCAGCAAAGAATGTCAAGAAGAACATACTATCTTGGCACCGCAAATGTCTCCTAAACATTTTGATTTCATTCAACATGCTTGTAAAAAATCTGGTATGAAAATCGTCATTCCGCCAATGCCTACACAAGAAGATATTGACTTAGGTCTACGCTATGTCAATAATGATACGTGCTATCCTGCAATCGTAGTCATCGGTCAATTATTAAAAGCATTAAAATCAGGCGAATATGATGTGAATAATACTTCCATCATGCTTTTCCAAACATGTGGTGCTTGCCGTGCTACTAACTATTTAAATTTAATGCGTAAAGCTTTAGAAAATGCCGGCTTAAGCCAAGTTCCTGTATTTGCTTGTGTTGGTCGTGAAACAGATGATTTCAAATTAAAAACAGAAATCTGGCTTGATGTTGTCAAAGCTACTATTTACGCTGACTTATTAATTCGCTTATCTAATAGAACAAGACCTTATGAAAAAGTAGCTGGTTCTGTTGATGTCTTATATAATAAATGGCGTAAAATCTTCATGGACGAAATCACTAATGGCAATTATATTAAATTCAGCAATAATATCAAAAAAGCTGTAAAAGAATTTGATGAAATTGCTCTCAATGAAGATGTGATAAAACCAAAAGTAGGTATCGTTGGCGAAATTCTTGTTAAATATCACCCAACAGCTAATAATCATGTAGAAAAAATTCTCTTTGATGAAGGTGCTGAAGTTGTAACACCTGATTTAATGGATTTCTTCATGTACATGGCATATGATGATATCGTAAAATATAAAATGCTCGATGGTAAATGGATAGATAAAGCTAAATCAGAAATTTTCATCAAAGTACTTGAATTTTTCCGCAAACCTATGCGCAAAGCACTTCGTGCTAGCAAACGCTTCACTGCTCCATATACTATTAAAGAAATAGCTAAATTAACTACTCCTCATGTTTCTTTAGGTAATATGGCTGGTGAAGGTTGGTTCTTAACTGGTGAAATGGCAAAATTAATCCAAGAAGGTGTAGACAATATCATTTGTTTACAACCATTCGGTTGCTTGCCAAATCACATCACAGGAAAAGGTATGATACGTGAACTCATGCGTACACATGATGGTGTAAATATCGTAGCTATTGACTGTGATGCTGGTATCAGTGAGGTAAACCAGTTAAATCGTATAAAATTAATGCTTTCTGTAGCTAAAGAAAAAATCGCTGAGCAAGACCATAAAGCTCTATAAAAATATTTGATAAAGTAATAAAAAAGAAGAACTGTATTTTCAAAGATACGGTTCTTCTTTTTTTGCATTGACTTGAAGTAAACTCCAAGTTTTATAATTAAAATATAAATAATTTGTAATGGAGGTCTCATTATGTCTAAACATTATATTGCCCCATTAAGCGATAATATCGAGCGTACTTCTGTCTTTTATAAAAATCGCTATGGTTTTACTCTAGCTGGAGATTTATATCATCTAAAAGATTTAGATAAAAACAAACAATATCCCGCTTTAATCGTAGGTGCTCCCTATGGTGGTGTTAAAGAACAAGGGCCTTGTATTTATGCTAATGAACTTGCAAAACGTGGATTTATCGTTTTAACATTTGACCCTTGCTTTATGGGAGAATCTGAAGGATATCCTCGCCATGTCTCTTCTCCAGATATTTTTACAGAAAATTTTAGTGCAGGTGTTGATTATTTAGGGCTTTTACCATTTGTAAACCGTGAACAAATTGGAGCTATCGGCATTTGTGGTTCTGGTGGTTTCGCTTTATCTGCAACACAGATGGATACACGTATAAAAGCTGTAGCTACAGCTTCAATGTATGATATGACTGTAGCTTCTCGCTTAGGCATGGATAAAGAAACTATTCAATCTACTAAAGAAAAATTATCTAAACAAAGATGGATTGATGCTCAAAATGGCTATCCTGAATACATTCCATATTTTCCAGATAAACCACTTGAAAAAGTTCCTGAAGATTTAACAGAACCAACAGCTGAATGGTTCCGTTTTTACGCTTTAAAAAGAGGACATCATATCAATGCTTTAGGTGGATTTACTACAACTAGTAATCTTGCTTTTATGAATTATCATTTACTTGATTATCTTGATGAAATTTCTCCTCGTCCAATATTATTTATTGTTGGCGATAGAGCTCATTCTAAATTTTTCAGTGAAGAAGCATTTAATAAAGCCTCTGAACCTAAAGAATTATATGTTGTAGATGATGCTGAACACATTGATTTATATGATAAAACCAATAAAATACCATTTGATAAATTAGAATTATTCTTCAAAAATAACTTTAAATAAAAGCTAAAAATCTTATAAATCCTTTTTATTCACTAACAAAAAGCTCTTTGATTAGTTTTTAATCAAAGAGCTTTTGCTTTACATATTATATAATTTTTTTATTTCAGCTTCTAAATTTATTATTTTTCTTATTTCATGGAGCAAAGCCATTCTATTATCTTAGGATCATAATGACTAAAGAAACAACTTTTTTTAGTATCTAATGTTGATATTAAATTCATATCTTCATTAGATAATTTAAAATCAAATACATTAAAATTCTCTTTTAAGCGTTCTATTCTTACAGATTTTGGTATACATACAATATTTCTTTGTAATAACCAACGTAAAATAATTTGTGCTATAGATTTTTGATATTTATCAGCTATTTTTTCTAAAACTTCATTTTGAAAAATATTATTTCTACCTTCAGCAAAAGGACCCCAACTTTGCATTTGTACATTTTTTTCTTTCATCATAATTTCATCTATTTGTCTTTGGCAAAATGGATTAACTTCTACTTGGTCTATTGCCGGCAAAATTTTATTATTACAAATTAAATCCATCAATCTATCAGGCATAAAATTAGCCACACCTATAGCTTTAATTAGTCCTTGTTCATATAATTCTTCCATAGCTTTCCAAGAACCATAATAATCCCCTATAGGTTGATGTATTAAATATAAATCTAAATAATCTAATCCTAATTTCTTCAAAGAATTTTCAAAAGCTTTTATTGTTGATTTATATCCTGTATCAGCTAACCATAATTTAGTTGTGATAAATAATTCTTCACGTGGAATATTACTTTGTTTTATCGCATCTCCTACAAATTTTTCATTATGATATGCCTGTGCTGTATCAATTAATCTATAACCTATATCTAACGCACTTTCTACAGTATTTCTACATTCAAACTCATCTGTTATTTGATATACACCTAATCCCAATTTAGGCATTTTTAATCCATTATTTAAGACTACATATTCCATACAAATACTCCCATTCTACCTATTTTATAATATTTATCTCTTTTAACCAATTTTCAACTTCTTCTTTTGCCTTTTCCTGTTCATTTTGAGCAATTCTTCCTCTTATAGCTAAGCCATTTAAAACTTCTGCGCCTTTACAAACATTACGCAAATAATTTTCAGTATTAGCTAAACCACTGCCTTCATGTGTACAAAATGGTATAATTGTTTTTCCTTCATATTGATGTGCTTCCAAAAAAGTATACACAGGCATTGGCATATCGCTCCACCAAATTGGATATCCCACAAATATTACATCATATTTATCTATATCTATATCACCTTTTATTTCTGGTCTAGCATTACTTTCTTTCTCCTGTTTGGCCAATGCCACACATTCATCATATGTTACTGGATAATCTTCCACTGGCTCTATCTTAAATAAATCTGCATTTGTTTCCTGAGCTATCATCTCAGCAATAATTTCTGTATTTCCTTTTTCAATATTTCCTACACTAGAATTTTCACCAGCACGTGAAAAATATACTACTAAGCTTTTTGATGCATTTTGATTAGTATCAACGCTTGCAGAATTATTTTCTTGTTCAGTAACTGTAGAATTTTTATCCATACAACCCATTAAAGATAGGCTCACTAATATACTACATAATATCAATATTATCTTTTTCATAAAAAGACCCCTATTCTCACAAGAAATTATTCTATCTAATAAAATTTGTGAAATTTACTTTTTCTTGTTGTGGTAATTTCAATCCCATTTCTGTAGCTAATTTTTTACATTTTAAAAAGTATGCCATATTTTTTCCTAAAATTCTCATAACTTGCATACCCTCTATATCCATTTGTACTTCTTGCGCATTCGTACCATGAACAATATTCCAATAGCGAGAAGAAATTATTGGCATTTGCATTAAAGCAAAATACTTATTAATCTGATCAAAAGTAGCTGTAGTACCTGCTCTTCTTGCTGAAATCACACCTGCTGTTGGTTTCAACAAAAAACTTTGCTTATTACTACAAAAATCTGCATAAAAAACTCTATCCATAAAAGAAGCCATATTACCTGCCATAGCTCCCCAATGTACAGGAGTACCAAAAATAAAACCATCATAATTTATTGCTATATCCAAAAATTCATTTACAATATCATTAAAAATACATTTTCCTTTAGTAACACAAGACTTACAAGCTATACATCCACCTATAGGCTTATTGCCAATCCAAAATATTTTTGTATCTATATCATTTTCATTTAAAGATTTCGCTACTTCATTTAATGCAGTATAAGTGCACCCTTGTTTATGTGGACTTCCATTTACTAATAATACTTTCATAAAAACTCGCTTCCTTTTATTATTTATCTAAAGACTTTTCTTTTAACCATGCTTCCATTAAATTAGCAATATCTTTGTTATTCAAATCTGCAAACATAAAATGTGTATTACCTCTTATATTTAAATCAGGTAAATAAACAACCTCTGCATCGCCTCCATGACGATTTATGGCTTCTGCCCATAATCTAGCCATTTGTAAACGAATTCTCCAATTATCTTTATTCCATTCATCAGTAGGTTCAGTTGCTATATTATCACCATAATAAATTACAATAGGTATTTTCGTTAATTTCATAAAATCTTTTAAAGGAATAGTATTTGCTTTTAATGCACCAAATGGACTTGTTGTTTGTATTGGTTCTGGCTCTTCTCCTTCTGGAAAAACAAATCCACTCCCTGGTTCATAAGCTACAATAGCTTTTACTTTATCTGTTTTTATTGCTGTAAACCAACCTGGTTCTCCACCTTGTGAATGTGTAATCAGTATTCCATCACCAGATTTATCAAATACTTTAGCTACTGCATCACTGATAACATCTTTATCATAAGCACCTGTATCTGGTGTCATCTGTCTAAAAAACTGATTTAAACTTTCTTGGTCTTTTGGGAATTGTACATCTTTATATAAATTAGGATATTTACCTAAACGAAAATTATCATACCACAATTGATCATTAGGCTGTGCTGATATATTACCTGCTACGGTTGATTGTCCAGCTTTCCCTCTACGAGGCTGGTCTACCAAATAAACACTATATCCTTTACTTAAAAATATATTTTGAAAACCATCTCTACCATCTGGTGTAGTTTCCCATGTCTTAGAAGATTGACCTGCACCATGTAAAAATACTAATGGATATTTATGTGCATTTTGAGGTTTTTGATAAAAAACATATGCATGATCACCATGTAAAGTTTGCCCTTCTGGTTTTGTTGGTTTATAAAAATCTCTATTGCCTTCTGCTTGTATTACTGTGCCGCCAGCAAAAAAACTACCTTGGTCTAAAATAGTTACTGGTTTATCCATAGCTCCAGCGCTACTAATAAATATATTTGTAGTCATCAATGTACATATACATATTTTCCGCCAATTCATTATACATTCCTCATTTTACATCTTTATTTAGCTAATACTTGATTTAATACCACCTGAGCATTTTCTCCAATTTTAATATCTACATTATCGTGTAATATATCAACTAAAGCTTGCAATTGCTTTGCTGTAACTTCATTATTCATACTTACTTTCATATGAGATTTTAGTTGATTATTTACATTTCCTATACCCGCTAATGCAGCTACTGTTGCTAATTCTCGTTCTTGATAAGTTAATATATCTCGTTCAAAAATATCACCAAATAAATGTTCCTTCAAAAAAGTATCTATAATTGGTGCAAACTCATAAACTTTTCCTGTTACTTTACTCCCTACTAATTGCGTTTGATTGCTAGTACCAATCGCTAATCTATCTCGATCAGGATTTACTGGACTTGCTTGTGCTCCTTCTACATCTTTAATTCCCTGCTCCTTACGTTCCTGCAATACTTCCATAAAAGTATTTAGTCCATTTAGACTTCTCGGAAAACCTGCATATGCATACATTTGTACTAATACTTCTTTAATTTGATTAATAGTTAAACCACTATCTAATCCTTTATTTAAAGCCACTTTCAAATTTTCTAAATCACCTTGTGCTGTAAAAGCAGATATCATGATAATACTTTGCTGTTTTTTATTTAATAACTGCTCATCAATGCTTTGAGCTGATGCTATAGCTCCAAAACATATATTAAATATCATTAATAAGCTACAAACTAAATATTTTTTCATAAATATTACCTCGCTAAAAATTAATCAAAATATACCTCATTATTTACAGCTTCTAACCAAATTACATCTTTATCTGTTTTTTCAGAAATAGCTAAATGGGTCATAAAACTATTCTTACTAGCACCATGCCAATGTTTTACATTCGGTGGACAAGATACAATATCTCATGGTTTTAATATCTGTATATCTTTACCCCATTGTTGCGTATATCCTATACCATCAGTAACAATTAATACTTGTCTAGCTGGATGAATATGCCAATTTGTTCTAGCTCCAGGTTCAAAAGTTACCATAGCTCCATAAGTATTTGATTGCATTTGTGGACTAACTAAATTTTGCAAAAACACTGTTCCAGTAAAATTTTTATTATCTATTTTTACCGTGTCATATTCTCCATTTCTTAATATTAATTGATTAGCTTCATCTTGAGCATATCCTGTAGTAATATTCATAGATAATACACACATAGCTATTAAAAATATTCCGCAAAAATATTTTCTCATCACATCACTACCTTACATACTATTTAATCATGTTTAGTTCCTAAAAAAATTTCTGACATATTTATTTTAGCTAATACTTCATCAATATATTTTACTTCTTGTTTACTTAATTTAATCTCACTAGTTTTAGCATTTTCTTGCAAACGTTCAGCTTTTCTAGTCCCTGGTATTGGTACAATATATGGTTTCTTATTAATCATCCAAGCCATGGATATCTGTGCTAAAGTCGCCTTTTTTTCCTCAGCTATGCTTGCTAACAAATTTATTAAATCCTTATTTTTATCTATATTGTCAGCCTTAAATTGTGGCATTTTACTGCGATAATCATCTGTAGTAAATTTAGTATTTTTATCATATTTACCTGATAAAAATCCATTTGCCATTGGTGAAAATGCCACAAAACCTATATTCAATTCTTCCAATACTGGAAATAATTTTTCATAATCTCTAGCCATCATAGAATATCTATTTTGAATAGCTGTTACTGGACAAATAGCATTTGCACGTCTTAGGTATATTTCATCTACTTGTGAAATTCCCCAATGACTTATTTTTCCTTCCTTAATTAAATCCGCCATTAAACTTGCTACTTCTTCTGGAGCAATCTTTGGATCAATACGATGTTGATAATACAAATCTATACAATCTACTTGTAATCTTTTTAAAGAACCCTCTATTGATTTACGAATAATATCTGATTTAGCATTTGCTATAGGCATACCTGTAGAACTATCTTCTAACTTAACACCAAATTTAGTAGCAATAACTACTTTACCATGATGATTTTTTAAAGCTTCTCCTACTATTTCTTCATTAATATATGGACCATAAACTTCTGCTGTATCAAAAAAATTATAACCATAATCTAATGCCTTATGAATTAAATATATACCTTCTTTTTTAGTAAGCGGTTTTCCATATGCATGGCTAATTCCCATACATCCCATACCTATAGCTGAAACTTTTAAATCTTTTCCTAAAATTTTATACTGCATAAATACACTTCTTTCTTTTTATAAAAAACATCTCATTTCTTTACTGAAAGTATACTATTCGGTGGTTACTACCGGTCAATACTTATATAAAGTAGTATTATGTATACAATAAAATAAATATATAACTTCACAGCTTTATTTTATTTATGCTATTTTATTACTACAAAATATTATGTACGCTCCAAATAAAAAAGATATAGTAAAAAAACCTCTATATCTTTTTTATAAAATATAAAGATTTAATACTATATCTTTTATTTATCTATTAAAAATTAAATGGTACTTTAGTTGTTACGTCTTCATTAGGAATATTTTTTATTTTTACAGCTGTTATTTTCTGTGAATCTGTACTTATTCCCATTTTTACCTCAGTATTTATTTTTTCATCAGGAATATTTTTTGCTTGTACTGCTGTTATTTTCTGTGAATCTGTGCTTATTCCCATCTTTACCTTAGTATTTACCTTTTCTTCAGGAATAGAATCTGCTATTGCTGGTGAAAAAGTAGCTGCTTGAGCTATATTATCTGTTGTTATAAATAGCCCTCCCATATTTAAACTAAATACAGTTGTTGTACCTAAAATCACTATTAATTTTTTTATCTTTTTCATAATCATACCTCATATATAAATTTATTTATCATATTTTAAAATTATAAATATCTACCATAAAATTCATTTAATTTGTTTACAAACTTATCTACATATTCAGGAACAAAATAAGTTTGAATATGTGTTGCACCATCTACTAAAAACAATTCTTTATGTTTTGTTCCTGTAGCTTTTTCAAAAGCTTCTTTAGTCATATATAAAGAATCAGCTTTACTTCCAGCCATCATTAATAATGGCTGATCAATAAGTTCTATATTATCTCTAGCATCCCATGTCATAAGTTCCATTAAGCTACTTGTTGTATACTTAAATGTAGCATTTGGATGTCTATGTGTTTTCCCATAATAAACCATTCCTTCACGATAAAGATCTGTAGGAATTTTACTAATACTTTCATCTGTAAGCGCATCAAAATCAATATTTCCAGAATATGAAATATCTCCTGTAGATACTTCTTTTTCTCTTGCATCAGAAGCTTCCTTTAATCTTTCTTGAATAGTATCTAATTGACTATTCATATATCCATTTCTTCTTACTTCACCTGAATTAAACATACTTAATGTTGCTACAGCTTTAAAACGCTTATCAGATTTAGCTGCATTTAATGTGTATCCACCACCTCCACAAATTCCTAAAACACCTAATCTATCTTTATCTACACCTGGGTATGAAGAAATAAAATCCGCCATTCCATGAATATCTTCTGTTCGAAAATATGGCTTATCAACATTGCGTGGATTTCCTTCACTAGCACCTTGATAACTTGCATCTGCTGCTATAGTTACATATCCAAGTTTTGCTAAACGTTGTGCATATAGCCCTGCTACTTGCTCTTTTACACCACCATTTGGATGTGCTACTACAACTGCTGGATATTTTTTATTAACATCATAATCAGCCGGAGTATATACATTTGCTGCTATTTTTAATCCATTCAAATTATAATTTACTGGATGAATATTAACTTTACCCAAAACATTTTGAGTAATTGCTCCTTGATAAACTAATCCATAGGGATTTTTGCTTGTATCTGCAAAAGCAGTTGTACTCATTCCCATGGTTAAAATTAAGCCTGCAATTAATAATTTTTTATTAAATTTCATTATAACAACCTCTTTCTTTTTTTATATCTTATTGCTATACTAAAAGCATACTCTTCGGTAGTTACTACCGGTCAATACTTATAGGAGGTAGTATTATGTATACAATGAAAGAAGCTTGTAAACTTACAAATTTATCTTATGAAACCTTAAAATATTATTGTAATGAAGGTCTTGTTCCCAATATTAAACGAGATAAAAATAACTATCGCATATTTGATGAACATAATATTCGTTGGATTAACAACTTAAATTGTTTAAAACAATGTGGTATGAGCATAAAATTGATAAAAGAATATATAGCTCTATGCTTAGAAGGACAAAATACTATACCTCAACGCATGAAAATGCTAGCTAAACAAAAAGAATTTTTACTTTTAAAGTTATCTCAATTAAATGAGCATTTAGCATATATTGATTATAAAAATAAATTTTATCAAGATGTATTATCTGGAAAAATTCCTTATAAAAGTGATTTAATAAAAATCGATGATAATAATTAATATAAAAAAAGGAACTTAAAACTAAGTTCCTTTTCTTTTATCTTTATTTATTTAAATCGCCATAAAAATATGCTGCTGTAGCTCCGCCATCAACTAAGAAATCTGCGCCTTTGACATACTCCCCATGCCTAAAGGCAGGGGATTCTTGGATACAAACGATACTTG
>ENA-ORTJ01000264-ORTJ01000264.1-human-gut-metagenome-genome-assembly--contig:-NODE-264-length-49949-cov-5.134044_pt1 | contig 49949 bp, 55 predicted proteins | sample MGYA00242069_ERZ509187 | MGnify/ENA primary metagenome ERZ509187 (study PRJEB26280, sample SAMEA2338779) | human gut metagenome | biome: human gut; feature: human-associated habitat; material: faeces... | reverse complement strand
CACTGAGAAAGGCTTGTTATTACTCACCACTTGCAGAAGTGGGAGTCTTCTCGACGGAGATAAAAATCATACTAAGCCACATAAATATAACCTAAATTTCATATGTACACTTCTGATCAATCACATATGCATCAAAATCCTTTATTTCATCAATTTCTGCATCGTTGTAACCAGCTCATCAATGACACTGTCATCACCGTTTCGCACATTTTCCACCACACAGGTTTTGATATGATTTGCAAGCAATACTTTATTAAAACTGTTCAGCGCTGCATTGATAGCTGCCACCTGTGTCAGAATATCCACACAATAGGCATCTCGTTCCAGCATACCTTTCACACCGCGCACCTGACCTTCAATGCGGCTGAGCCGGTTCATCAAATCCTTATATTCTTTCTCGTCACGCTCTTTTTTCTTATGACAACAGCAACAGGATTCTTCCTGTACCGGAGTAGTTTTCTCTTTTTCCATATAATCTACCCACTTTCTTTTCAAAATTGTAATTCTTTCCATTACACTGGCTCAGTATATACCCCTACAGGGTATGTGTCAAGTGTAAAAATCCGGAAAACACATCAATAATAAAAAATATCAAAAATGTATTTTCCGGATCTGTCAATTTCTTATTCTCTCTTTTTACTATATTACCGCAGTTCACGCGCGCCATTCACAAACCAAACTGTAACCCTACATTCTCTCAAGAATGGTATCTAAAATACAGCCCGCAGCTTCTTTTTTGCTCATCAGTGGCAGTTCTTTTTCCATATCACCTGCGATCAGTGTGATCACATTAGTATCGGTGCCGAATCCGGCCCCTGCCACTTTCAGGTTATTTGCTACGATCATATCCAGATTTTTCTTTGCAATCTTGGCTCTGGAGTTTTCCAGCATATTCTGTGTCTCCATGGAAAAACCGCATAAGAACTGGTGTGTCTTGGAAGCCCCAAGCGTTGCCAGAATATCCTTGGTCCGTGTAAGCGGAATGGACATATCGCCATCTTTTTTCTTCACTTTCTCAGTGCTGACCTCTGCCGGGCGGTAATCTGCCACAGCTGCCGTCATAATCACGATATCGGTATCCTCATATTCCTCAGTCACCGCATCATACATATCCTGTGCAGAAATTACCGGTTTCACATTAACAAACATTGGTGGCTCCATGGCACACGGTCCTGTCACCAGTGTCACATCCGCACCACGCAGCATCGCATTTTCCGCAATTGCATATCCCATTTTTCCGGTGGAATGATTAGTGATATAACGCACCGGGTCAATGGCTTCCTGAGTCGGTCCTGCCGTTACCAGTATTTTTTTGTCTGCCAGATCTTTTTCAAAAGCAATGACACGCAGAATATACTGAAACAGTACTTCCGGCTCCGGCATTTTTCCTTTTCCCACATCTCTGCAGGCAAGCATACCGCTGGCTGGTTCAATGATCTGCTTTCCATAGGAAGCCAGCACCTTTAAATTATCCTGCAGAATCGGATTTTCATACATATTTGTATTCATCGTCGGAACGATCAGCATCGGTGCTTTACAGGCCATCGCAGTGGTCGTCAACATATCATCTGCAATTCCATGCGCCAGTTTACCGATCACATTTGCAGAAGCCGGTGCAATCATCATTACATCCGCCTGCTGTGCCAGACTCACATGCTGTACGTCAAACTGAAAATTTCGGTCAAATGTATCCACCAGACATTTGTGTCTTGTCAGCGTCTCAAATGCCGTCGGATGAATAAAATTTGTCGCATTCTGCGTCATGATCACATGCACATCTGCATGCTGTTTAATCAGCATACTTGCAAGTGATGCAATCTTATAAGCTGCAATACTTCCTGTCACACCCAATACAACGGTTTTTCCTTTTAACATGATTTCTTTCTACTCCTCATCCAGTCTTGCTTTATCGAACAACTGGCCGTGTTTCTCATAATTAGTCACCCGGTCAATCCGATTAATTTCATCTACAAAGACAACCGATGGTTTGTGCGTCTTTGCTTCTTCCGGCGTCATATCCGCATAAGACATAATGATGACTTTATCCTTGACAGAGGCACAGCGGGCAGCTGCCCCGTTTAAGCAGATCATTCCGCTTCCACGCTCTCCGGCAATGGTGTATGTCTCAAAACGTGCGCCATTATTGACATCTACAATCTGAACTTTCTCATATTCGAGAATACCAGCAGCATCCAGAAGATCCTCATCAATGGTGATACTTCCTACATAATCAAGCGCAGCCTGTATCACAGTTGCACGGTGAATTTTTCCTTTTAACATCTGAAGGGTCATAAAAACTTTTTCCTCTCTACTTTTACAAATAATTCCGGCAAGCAGATAAGTAATGTGACTGCTTGCAGGCAAAATTACTTATCTATTTGACCGATAAACAGAAATGCGCAAATAGGGCTATTGCCCGGATTGCGAATTACGGTTTGCACTTTTAGGAGTCCAAAGGACGAAAAAGCGCAAGTATTATTAAATCATGAAATTATCAATCAAACGTGTTTTTCCAATATACACTGCCATAGCAACCAGTGCCGGACTCTTCAGTTCTGTTACCTGCTGCATTGTCAGACCATCTACCGCTTTGACATAATCAATTTTTGCCAGCGGCTCTGTCTCAATGTTCTTTTTCATTGCTTCTACTAATTTTACCGCATCTTTCTCCCCTTCTTCAACCATTTTCTGGCCCATAAAGATGGTTTTGCTTAAAATGAGTGCTGCTTTTCGCTCTTCTGCAGACAGATAGGTATTTCTGGAGCTCTTTGCCAGTCCGTCTTCCTCACGGATGATCGGGCAGCCAATAACCTCCACATTCATATTTAAATCATCTACCATATGTTTGATGACTGCCAGCTGCTGTGCATCTTTCTGTCCGAAATATGCACGATCCGGCTGAACGATATTGAATAATTTGCTGACTACGGTACAAACACCACGGAAATGAACCGGTCGGCTCAGTCCGCAGAGTTCCTCTGTCAGAACCGTCATATCCACAAAAGAACTGAATCCGTCATGGTACATTTCTTCCGGTTCCGGATGAAAAATCAGGTCAGCACCAAGGCTCTCGCAGAATTTGCTGTCTTTTTCCAAATCTCGCGGATAGCTCTCCAGATCCTCTGTCGGTCCGAACTGCATCGGATTGACAAAAATGCTGACAACTGCTTTGTCATTCTGCTCTGCGGCTTTGCTGATCAGGCTGCCGTGTCCCTCATGAAGATAACCCATGGTCGGAACAAATCCAACGGTTTTTCCTTCTTTTCTCCATCCTGCTACAATATCTCTTACTTCTTTTACTGTTGATACAACCTGCATTTTTCTATTCTCCTCTATACTTGTTTTTGGTTTTCATTTTTGCTTTTTATTCTTCTTTTTTGTATACATCTGTATAAAATGAAAAACAAATAATATTTACATTAACTTTCAAAATCAACTAACACTGTTAGCAAATTTCATTTCTTAATATAACTTCTCAATGACTTCGTCTGAAATTGCGTATGTATGTTCCGGTGCCGGGAATGTACCCGCTTTCACCTCCGCGGAATAATCTGCAAATGCCTGTTTCATGATCTCACCCACATTTGCGAAACGTTTCACAAACTTTGGTGTAAAATCAGAGAACATACCAAGCATATCCTGATTTACCAGAACCTGTCCGTCACAACCTGCTCCTGCTCCGATTCCGATAGTCGGAATAGAAACAGTTTTTGTAATCACTTCTGCAAGTTTTGCCGGAACGCACTCCATTACAAGCAGAGAGGCACCTGCTGCCTCAACCTTTTTCGCATCCTCTACCAACTGGCGGGCCGCTTCCTCACTTTTTCCCTGCACCTTAAATCCGCCAAAAGCATTGATAGACTGCGGTGTCAGTCCGATATGTGCGCATACCGGGATATCTGCTGCTACGATGGCTTCGATCTGTGGGCACACTCTTGCTCCGCCTTCCAGTTTTACACCGTGTGCATGTCCTTCTTTCATCAGACGTCCTGCATTCATAACTGCATCATAGACAGATGTCTGATAAGACATAAACGGCATATCTGCCAGAACAAAAGCATTTTTTGCCCCTCTGCTGACCGCTGCTGTGTGGGCGATCATATCTTCCATCGTAACAGGCAATGTATTCTCATAGCCAAGCATGGTATTGCCAAGGGAATCCCCGATCAGCAAGATCTCAATGCCGGCTTCATCCATGAGTTTAGCCATGGAATAATCATAGCAGGTGAGCATTGTGATCTTCTCACCATTATCTTTTTGCTTCTTTAATGTTGAAACTGTGGTTTTCATAAATTGAGTATCCTTTCCATTTCAGAATAATCCCGCTCGGGATGTTTCATTTTTGCAATCTTCAGCACTTCTTCGGACAAATCTCTATAAATCTTCTGTTCCTGTGCAGACAGGCTGTCTAAATGATCCATAACCGTAGACAGGTCATTTCGCTCAATTGGGCCTGTCAGGGCACCAACCGGGCCGTACTGGATGATATTCTCCGTATTTCCCATCATCAGCGGTGACAATGCGCGATGTGCATTTGCAGCTGAAAAACCGCAGTCCCGCAGCATTTGCTCACACATATTTGCCAGTCCAACATACAGATTGCTGGCCATAGCTGCTGCCGCATGATAACGTACCTTATCCTCCTTTGAAATAACCTCCACCGGATTTCCAAAGCCTTCAAACAACCTCAAAAACCAGTTCAGATATTTCGGATCTCCCTCAATCGTAAAAAACGCCTGAGAAATCACCTTATAGGATTCATACTTATCATTGATGGCGAATAACGGATGGATAGAATATCCATAAGCGTGATAACGCTCAATATCCGAAAAGACAGCGGAACTTAATGAACCGCTGAAATGACTTATAACCTTATTCTGAATCGGAAGCATTTTCAATTGTTCCCACATTTGTGCAATCGCCGAATCCGGAATCGCCACAAAAAGGACATCACTATCCTCTACCAGATGTCTCAAATTCAGGTACTGTCTGGTATTTGTAAAATCTGCTGCTTCTCTGGATGACTGTGGATTACGACTATAATATCCACTCACCCTTACATTGCGCTCGGTTAGATATTTTCCAAGTGAAAAACCTACTTTTCCTGCGCCAATAAATCCAATATTCATAAGCATCCCTCCATTTCCTAATGGCGGGACAGTGAGTCTTGTTTGCGAACAGCAATACAAGCTCCGTTTCAAAATAATAAATACAAGGTATCGTTTCCTTTCGGAATACCATCCGCCCGACATTATACCGCCCGGGCACCCATTTGTAAAGGATTTTCAGCAATTCATTTGATTATAATCGGCAATCCACTGTCTGCGAAGTTCTTCCTCCCTGCCTCTCCAGTTGAAGGAATCAGAAGCATCTGACAGTTTTTTTCGTTCCTGATAATACTGCCCCTGATCCGATACTTCCGTAAAACGGGAAAAGGCCTCTTTCATCGTGCCAAAATGAATCTCCGGCTCCAGATTTCCAAGTACTTCATCCTCAGGCACGTAATTCATAGCATACAGATAGCAGTACCTGCTTTGTTCCGACCTGTTTTTCTGATAAGCTGCCGCAAACATCTCTGCAGCTTCCTGAAACAAAAACAGACGCGCATACGCCACACCCAGATTATGCAGGATCCCCCCCTGCAATTCCTCTGTCATATAGATCAGATTTTCCTGCTGCAGCAGTTCCAGATAACCATATGCCGCATGACGGTATTTTTTCTCAGACAGAAAATAATCCGCTTTCATTTTTCGGCGCTCCATCGGATTTTTCCCCCGCATCCGTGTCAGCATCTCATCAATCTGACGCAATCGCTCCACGGTGTAAAATCCGGAAGCAGACAGAATCAGCTCCGCACATTCATAAACATCCTTCGACTTTCGGTAACTGCTTTTTAAATGAGCTACCAGATCTGCTTCTTCCAGTTCTCTTTCCAACCACTGAAACAATGATGTGCCGATCCATTTTTCATCCAGCAAAAACAGATTCGATTCGATCGCATAGCAAAGTTCTTCTAAGGTATACACAGAAACAGACAATCCTTCAAGAAAGAACGGATTCTGCGCCTGTCTGTCCCTGCACAGCTTTAATGTTCCCATATCTCATCTGCCTCCTTTTCTGTGTGCATACATTGTTTTGTCTGTGGTGCTGCCTGTATCTGTCTTTAATGTTATCGGAAACTCCCAGATTTTACCGGAACTTTTGAAAAATTCACCAAAGCCGTCATCGGAAAGCCGTAATGTCACTTCTGTTCCGTTTTTTGGGATTGCCTGAATGCGAAAACGCAAGGCAGTTTCCGGCCGATCCGGAAGATCTGTAAGCTCGAGATGCAAAAGTCGACTGTTTGTCTCACCGATCCGACTGATCTTTAACACAATCTCCGGGATACCACCGTAAAGCAATTTGTAAGACGGCGTCTGGCAAAACCAGTTTTGTCCTGCTTCGATCAGACGGATAAAGCCGTCTGATCCCTGACTTTCAACCCGAAGATCCAGTTCCCCCTGCATTTTGTACTCACAGTTAAAGAAAAATCCCCATATATCTGAATTACTGTAACGCCATGCACCATATGCTGCTCCTCTGGTCAGCAGATTTTTTCCTAAAAATCCCCGCTTGTTCGTTCCCATCACCCGGAGGGACTCCTGCAACCAGTTACCGTCAAATCCGTCTCCCACAAAATAAACCGTGGAAATTGTATGTTTTGCAAAAGATTCCCGAACAACATTGGAAAAATATTCATCCATCAATTCAGCATGTGTGCAGATTGATTCCGGTACCTGCCAGTGTTTCTGCTCTGCTGTTATAAGCTGTACTTTCAAGCCACTTTTCCTATGCAGCAGATAAAAACTCAGTTCCATCCCCTGAAAATAAAACATTGCCACATCATGCTGCCACAGTACCGCTTCCTGATGATATGTATGGAAAAAGAAGCTTTCCGCATAATCCATAAAAATCATTTTTTCTTCGGACAATTCCAATTCCTGTCGTATATATTGGAGCAACGTAATCGCCTGCTTTGACAACACCGGAACCGTAATTGCAACACAAGTCGGATCTCCCTTCAGGCCGTAGCGCTCTTTTAACCGGATCAGACGCCGTACAAACTGTACAAGCAATCCATGATACAATGTGGTCTCTTCCGTCTGTTCCTGCAATGCACCTTCGTAAATATCTTCAAAAAAATCTCCGTTTGGCTGTTCCCTGCGTTTCAGAGCCTCATCTCCATAATACGTTGTTCCTTTTTTTTCCAGAAACATTGCCAGAGGAATCCCAAATTTTTCCATTCCTCTGACCGTCGATATCGTCTCCGGCTCTTTTTGGTCCTTCCGGTACAGACTGATCATCGTCCTGTTTCTTCCAATATCAATTCCTACATAGAACTCTTTTTTCTGTTCCACTGCTCTTACTCCTCTATCGGCAGAAACAAAGCATCTGCCAGATCCGTCAGTTCTGCATATTCGTAAGCAGACTGTCTGTCTTTTTTCTCCATCAATGCGAAAAGCCGGCCATATCGTGTTTCTGTGTATTCTGCTCCCGGCTTTGATACTAATGTACCGTGTTCCAAAACTTCACCTTTTGCAGTTGCTGCTTCATATTCCATGTTCTGTGCAAAATAAGTATGTATCACACAGGTATACAATCCCGGCAACACTTCCTGCATTCCTGCAGACTGTATTTTTTCCTGATTTTGCGTACAAATCGTCACATGCAAAACCTGCTCCGGCTGTGCCACACAGGAAATCACGTTTTCGCCAAACAGCAGATATTTTCGCTGCAATTTTACCGGAAGTTCCTGATAAAATTGAAAATATATGCCTTTTAACAGGAAATGTTCCAACAGCTTTGTTGCTACTGTTTCTTCTGTATCACGCAGACTTTCCCGCGCCTTCTCTGTTACAGTTTTCACATACTTCTTTAAAAATGCAGCCTGGCAGCAGCGCTGATGCATCCTTCCTGCCAAAAATTCTTCCCGCAGGCAGTTGTGCACTTGTGTCGGAAGCTCTGCTTTTTCCAGCAGATACTGATAGGAAAACCAGGTCATATATGCCTGCAAAAGCAATGGTTCCCCTTTTCGTGCAACGATACGTTCAAATAACTGTTCATGCCCCGGCAGAAAATTTCCGGTAAACAGCATATAAAGCAGCAGTTTTTCTTCTGCCTCTGCCGTATCCATACCTTCTTCCCTTACAGCAGCAATTCTCTGCTGCATGACTGCCATCGGTGCTTCAAATATTTTGATCTGTTCTGCCAGATCCGTCTCATTTGAAACTACGGTACTTTCCGAGTATTGCTCCGATTCCGTCTGATCTTTTTGATAAACATGTACCCCGGAGAGCATTTTTTTCAGATGAAACTGTTTTCCTGCAGTATATACATTTCCCGCCTGATCTGCATACAAAATCGCAAATGGTTTCGTATGCAAGTAGACATAGGCACTTCGTTCATACAATGCCACTTTCTGTATCTGTCCGGAATCCGCCTGAATCACCCGAAGTTCTGTCATATCCGGATTTGGCACCCGGATCCGATATGCATCATCCGCAGATTTACGCATATAGTTCCATGCGCCCTCCGTCAGTTGTTTCTTCATATCCTCATAAATCACTGCCAAATCTTCGCTCATATGTTCTTTTTTCAGTTCCTGAGAGGCAAATTCCCGGATCACCGGCTGATACGACTGCCATATCTTGCCAATGCGTTCCTTATTTCGCACTACATAAGCATAAAGCATTGCCCGTCGTTTTGCCGGAAGTGCCTTGCTTCTGACAAAATAATGCAAAATCTCCTCTGGCAGCGCTCCGTTTGCTTTCGTCCATGATAGCATATATCCCTCATACAATCCCGCGATCTTCAAATGACGACTGATGCCCCTCTGAAACCACGGAAAATAAACCGTACCATACCGATTGCATTTGATCAGATAGATACAGATATTTTTGATCACCGTTGTCTCCGAACCCTGACGGTAACAGCGGCATAATACCCGAAAATAAATCGGATCAAAGGTCTTCTGCAGCTGCGCCATAGGAACCAGACGATTAATGATACGCGGTGACAACCGATTGTGCTTCATCATCCAGATCAGCAGTCTTCGTTCAAACATATCCACTTCATGCAGCATTTCCGGATGATTTTCCAGCAGGCAGGCAGCTTCTTCATAAAAAATCGGACTGATATTGCCCTTTAACATATATTTGCGAATCCACTGATATTTTCGCTCCGGATTGCGAAGCAGCACTTCATCAATGTGCAATAACACCCAAACCAGCACCGGATGGGAAGGATATTTCAGATAAATCTCTTTCACCCTTCTGGTTACTTCACGGCAATAGGCCGGTGTCTCTCCAACAGTGGTCAGATACAAATAAAACGCGCCTAATGGTGTCCGCTGATTCTGAATATTTTTCGGCAGTTTTTCCGAAATTGCCTCTGCCCCCAGTTTGTCACCACCAGTCAGAAGAACAAAAATACGATACAAAGGAAGCCATTCGTTTTCCGGATCCAAACTGATAGCACGTTTTAGCAGCACTTCCATCTCCTGCATCCAAAGCTCCTTTGACAGTTCCTCCCTGCGGTAATCCAGATAATATTTCTCCATCTGGCTGTGAATATAACGATTTTCCCAATGAGCAGATTTCTTCGCAGAACGCTCTTTTAGCACCGTAACCGCAATCTCAATCGTCTCCTCCTGAAACGGTGTCTGAATTCGGATCTTCGCATAATTTTTGCCTCCATGAAGCAGTCCGGGCATAATATGATACTGAACTTCCGCATGTTTTCCGACAAAATCATAATAACGCAACTGCTGTTTTTCCAACCGGACAAAAGCTGCATCGCAGGAAATTTCTACATTAACATAACCCCAGGTGCTTTTTTCTACATCCAACAGATCTGACTGTGGCAAAACAGATCCTTTCGATACTTTATATCCACGCTGTGGGCGGCTGATAATCAGACGATTCCGTTCCTTTTTTCCACATCCGACCAGAAACTCCTCCATCTGCGCCGCTCCGCAGGCATGTTCCGTCAACCCACGATAAAGCAGCTTCTGAAATCCACTGTCATGGTGCAAAATATTGCAAAAATACCGGGATTTAAAAATCTGCAGCGCTTCTTTCCAGCTCAGCTTGCACAAATTTGTAAAATCGTTCAACGTCTTAATTTTTCCAATGGAAGACATCAGATAGCGGCGGGTAATATTTGCACGAAACGGCAGCAGATACTCTCCTACGTTACTGGTGATCACAAACACGCCCTGATCTGCCATTCCTTCTTTCTGCTGGCTGTCGGCATACCGAAACCGGATCTGGATATCCGTTCCGTTAAATTCCGTATCCAGACAGGTCACACACGGGTGTTCACAGCTGACAATTCCGCGAATTGGATGATCATTACTGCTGTGAAAAGAAAATGTTCCCTCAAAAGGTTCACTCTCAATCGCCGTAAAATTCAGATCCAGATCCGGCAACAGCAGGTGTGTATCCTCATATGTAAATTTTTCCTGTATGATGTCCTGTAATTTTCTTTTCATTCGTACAACCTGCTTCCCGGGAATTCGTTTTTCATTGCTTTTTTTCCCGATTTCTTTATAATAAATAATATGTAATAAAGTATAAAACATTTTAGATTTTCTTGCAATGTCAGGGGAACAAATTATACAGGAGATAAAGTTATGTTTGAATCATATATGAATGTACTAAAAAGAGGCGGTTCGCACCTGGTCTCATCCCTTCGTGCCATCGTCTTTGCGATTCTGACCGGAATTATACTGGGATTTGTCGGAACTGCTTTTTACTATGGGATGCAATTTGTTACAAACACTAGATTACAGCACCCGTGGCTGATCTTTCTGCTACCGGGAGCAGGTGTCGTCATCGTAGGGTTATACCATCTGTTACATGATGAAAAGGACACCGGAACCAACCTGGTGCTTTCCGCGATCCACTCCAATGAAAATATTCCGCTGCGCATGGCACCGTTAATCTTTATCGCCACCCTGCTGACACATTTATTCGGCGGTTCTGCCGGTCGTGAAGGTGCCGCCCTGCAGCTTGGAGGAAGCATCGGAAATTCCCTTGGAAAACTGTTTCACTTTGATGAAAAAGATCAGCACATTATGATCATGTGCGGTATGAGCGCCGCTTTCTCAGCGCTGTTTGGCACACCGCTGGCTGCTGCGATTTTTTCCATGGAAGTGGTCAGTGTCGGCATCATGCATTATTCCGCACTGCTTCCTTGTGTCATCGCATCACTGACCGCTCACGGCGTGGCAACTGCCTGCGGCATTGCACCGGAAATATTTCCGATCAGTTCCATTCCGGCTTTTGCGCCGAAAACAGCACTGATCATCGGTGTATTTGCTGTGTTATGCGCGGTTGTCAGCATCTTATTCTGTACGATCCTGCACAATGCAGAACGTCTGTACAAGCGATTTTTTAAAAATCCATACCTGCGGGTAGTTGTCGGCGGCTGTATTGTCATTACACTGACGCTTCTGGTTGGCGATCAGACCTATAACGGCACCGGTATGAACATTATTGCAGGCTGCATGGAGGGAAAATCCATATTTCCACTGACATTTCTGCTGAAAATGATCTTTACTGCCGCTACACTGGGCGCCGGTTACAAAGGTGGTGAGATTGTTCCGACACTCTTTATCGGTGCAACCTTTGGAACCTTTTTTGCAACCGTTACCGGATGTTACATTCCGCTGTTTGCTGCCGTTGGCATGGGTGCGGTATTCTGTGGCGTTACCAACAGTCCGATCACATCCCTGCTGATCTGTTTTGAGCTGTTTGGATTTGAGGGAATGCCGTATTTTCTGATTGCGATCGCGCTGAGTTATATGTTGTCCGGATATTATGGATTGTATAGCAGTCAGAAAATCATTTATTCTAAGTATAAGACAGAATATATTAACAGAAAAACACATTAAACATATAGAAGCCGACGGGAATACATTCTCATCGGCTTCTAATCGTATAAATGTCATAAAATTTTTATTGTCTCATCATGATTGTCAGTTGTAAAGCGGACATTCGCAATCCGCTTTCGCTACTTGCTCATGAACGCAGTCGCTTTGCGACCTGTCAGTGGGAGCTTTTAACTCCCACTGACATAAGCATCCCCCTTACCCACCGCTTAGTGCTCTACGCACTTGAAGCGTGGGAATGTTTATTCTGCGTTCAAATATTCATTTTATTTATCCCAAAAATATTTTTACAAATTTAGCAGGGAAAACTGATCTCCGGCATACTGCCGCAGCCGCACCAGCAGTCTCTGATGTTCTGCCTTCTCCAGATGCGGATCTTCTTTCATAAGCACTGACACTTCATAAGATGCCTTACCCAGCATATCAGCATCCTGAAATACATCTGCCAGTTGGAACTGATAATCTCCGCTCTGACGAATGCCAAAGAAATCTCCGGGACCACGCAGTTTCAGATCTTCTCCGGCGATATAGAAACCGTCATTGGATTGATTCAAAATCTCCAGACGTTTGTTTTTCGTCTGCTGTTCTTTGCCCTGCATCAAAATGCAGTAAGACTGCGCATCCCCACGACCGACACGCCCTCGCAGCTGATGGAGCTGCGCCAAGCCAAATCGTTCCGCGTTTTCAATCATCATGACCGTAGCGTTTGGTACGTCCACACCAACTTCCACAACCGTCGTTGACACCAGAATCTGAATTTTGTTCTCCTGAAATTCCTGCATCACGGTATTTTTCTCATCTGGTTTCATTTTTCCATGCAGTATCCCTACCTTAATATCCGATGGAAAAATCTGCTGAAGCTGTGCTGCATAATCCAACACATTTTCGCCTTCTGCCAGTTCACTTTCTTCCACCAGCGGACAGATGACATACACCTGATGCCCCGCACGGATCTCTTTTTCCATAAATTTGTATGCAGTCTTGCGATAGGACGTATTCACCACACAGTTTTTGATGGGCAGCCGTTTTGCCGGAACTTCATCGATCACGGAAATATCCAGATCACCGTATAAAATAATAGCTAATGTTCGTGGAATCGGTGTCGCACTCATAACTAAAATGTGCGGATGCGAACCTTTTAAGGAAAACGTCTCTCTTTGTTTTACGCCGAAACGGTGCTGCTCATCGGTAATTACCAGCGCCAGATTCCGATACTGCACTTTTTCCTGGATCAGTGCATGGGTTCCCACGACTAATGCCGGCTGATCAGATTCCAATACTGCATAAGCTGCCCGGCGGGCTTTCACGCCCATGGAACCGGTCAGCAATACAACCGGTATTTCGATACCGTTTGCTTCCAGAAACTGTGTCAGTTTTTCATAATGCTGCTGCGCCAATACTTCCGTAGGTGCCATAATCGCCGCCTGATAGCCGTTGTGCACCACTTCCAGCATAGCTAAGAAAGCAACAATCGTCTTACCGGAACCAACATCCCCCTGCACCAGTCGCTGCATAATGCACGGTTCCCGCAAATCAGAGCGAATCTGCGCCACTGCACGCTTCTGTGCACCGGTCAGCTCATAAGGCAGACCGTTCATCAGATCTTCCACAAAGGAATCATCCCCGAAAGTAAACTCATTTTTTAACTTCTGGGTATTCTCTTTTGACAACTGCATACTGAGTAAAAAGAAGAAAAACTCATCAAATGCAAAACGGTTTCTGGCAATAATACAGTTTTCTTCATTTTCCGGAAAATGCATGTTTTTCAGGGCAAAATTGTACTCACTCAGATGATTGCGGATGCGGATATCCTCCGGCAGATATTCCATTTCTAACGGAATTTCCTCCATGGCGGCATGCACTGTTTTCACAATTAAGTTGTTGGTGACACCTTTTGTCAGACTGTAATGCGGCTGCAAGGTCTTTTGCAATGCCTCATACTGTCCCAGGCTGAAAATCTGTGGCTGTTCCATGGTCAGGCGGTCCTCTTTCTGGTTGACCTTTCCATAAAAGACATACCATCCGCCGGGGCGGATCAGTGATCGGATATAAGGACTGCGAAACCAGATCAGGCGCATTGTCTGATTCTCACCTTTCAGATCCAGCAAAGCCACCTGCTGGCGGGAATGGGTATTGACAGTAGGTGTCTTTTTCACACAGACATACAACGCATTTTTTCTGCCTTCTACCACCTGATCTACGTCACACAGATCCGGATATTTTTCATAATCACGGGGAAAATATAGGAGTATATCACCAACGGTGTATACTCCTAACTGTTGAAATAACTGTTCTGTTTTCGCCCCGATCCCTTTGATTTCACGAACAGGGGAATTAAGATTCATACGAACTCCTTACTCTACAGAAATAACGTAGTAGTAAATCGGCTGACCACCGAACTGTACTTCTACTTCGCAATCCGGATAAGTCTCCTCAAAGTATTTCTGTAATGCATTGACAGCTTCCGGAAGTACTTCTTCTCCATAATAAATGCAGATAAAGGAAGACTCCTCATCGATCATCTGAGCTACCATATCTTTGGTAACATCCTCGCGGTCTGTACCGACGGAAAGGATGGAGGAATCACCGATTCCCATGTAGTCGCCCTCTTTAATCTCTTTGTCATCAATGATGGTATCGCGGACTGCGTAAGTAACCTGTCCGGTTTTTACTGCTGCGATTGCTTCCAGCATGTTGTCTTTATTTTCCTCTGGGGACTGCTCCGGAATGAAGTTGATCATTGCGGAAATACCCTGTGGGATGGTCTTTGTCGGGATGACAATAATGTCTTTATCCTCTATCAGAGATGCTGCCTGATTTGCTGCCAGCACAATATTTTTATTGTTCGGGAAGATAAAGATATGATCTGCATTGACATGATCAATAGCATTTAACATATCCTCTGTACTTGGGTTCATGGTCTGACCGCCTTCGATCAGGTAGTCCACACCAAGTCCGTTAAATACTTTGTTGACACCCTCACCGATAGAAACTGCGATAAATCCCATATCTTTTTTCGGACCTGCAGCTGCTTTTGATTTCTCTTCTGCCTCTTTTTCCTGCTCTTTTGCAAGTTTCTCTGCGTCTTTGATCAGTTTTTCCTGATGTTCTTCACGCATATTGTCGATCTTGATGCGGCTTAAAGAACCAAAGGTCAGTGCTTTCTGTAATACCAGACCCGGATCATTGGTATGTACGTGTGTTTTAACGATCTCCTCGTCTGCCACCAGTACAATGGAATCACCCATGGTCTGCAGAAATGCACGATACTCGTCCTCTTCTGCCTCTGTCAGCGGTTTATTTAATACAATGATGAATTCGGTACAGTAACCGAATTTGATCTCTGCTTCTGTCTGTGCGGAGATTTTAACCACACCAGAAGATGCCGGAGCAGCTTCAATCGTGTAATCAATCTCTTTGCCAAGGAATGCATCCTGCGCACCTTTCAGGACTTCTACCAGTCCCTGTCCGCCGGAATCCACAACGCCTGCCTGTTTTAATACAGGAAGCATCTCAGGCGTCAGGGCAAGGACACGCTCTGCCTCTGCGATAATAGCGGCAATGTACTGCTCCATATTGTAATTGTCATCACAGGAAAGTTCCAGTGCCTTCTCAGCTGTCCCTTTAGCAACCGTAAGGATTGTTCCTTCCTTTGGTTTCATAACCGCTTTGTATGCAGTCTCGCATGCTTTCTGGAATGACTCACAAAGTACTATTTTATCAATCTCGTCATAATGCTTGATGGTCTTTGTAAATCCACGGAACAGCTGAGACAGGATAACACCTGAGTTTCCTCGTGCTCCTCGCAGCGAACCGGAAGAAATTGCTTTTGCAAGATCCTTCATTACCGGTTTTTCCAAAGCAGCAACTTCCTTCGCTGCGGAAATGATCGTCATGCTCATGTTTGTACCGGTATCACCATCCGGAACCGGGAACACGTTCAGTTCGTTGATCCACTCTTTCTTTGCTTCCAGATTCTTCGCTCCCGCTAAAAACATTTTTGACAGAAGCGCTGCATCTATTGTCTGTATATCCACACTCAATTCCTCCTTAATCAATGACTCTGACACCTTCTACGAAAATATTGATTTTCTCAATCTTCATACCGGTAAATTCTTCCACTTTATACTTTACTGTGGAAATCAGATTATCTGATACGGTGGAAATACTTACACCGTATGATACGATCACATGGAAATCTAATGTGATCCGGTTATTCTCTTCAATCTTTACAGATATACCATGATGAAGATAATCCTTTTTTAACAATTTTACAAGACCATCTTTCATATTGACAGCTGCCATTCCTACGATACCAAAACATTCTACGGCCACAGAACCGGCATAGGTTGCTACTACTTCCGAATCTATACTAACCGTTCCAAGAGAATTTTCAAACTGACCTCTCATACTTGTTCCTCCACGATTTTTATTTTCAGGCAATATTCCTGCATTTGAACGCATAATAAGCATTCTCCCGTTTCAAGTGCGTAGAGCACTAATCGGTGGGTAAGGGGGATGCTTATGTCCGCTTTACTACTAAAATGTACCCCCTGTTTAAAAGTGCAGTCTTGCCCATGTTTTCATATATGCTTTATTATACCCATTTTTTTGTAAAAAAGAAATAGTGAAATCAAAAATATATCAAGTTTTCCGAATTTTTTTCATTTTTTTCAAAATAATTGTTGCATTATTGGGATTCATCTGATAGAATACATTTGTTGTGAGTTCGCAGAACATACGAGCTTAGTAAACACAAGGAGGTGCAATCATGGCAAAGTGCAGTGTTTGTGGAAAAGGCGCTCATTTCGGAAACAATGTGAGTCATTCTCATAGAAGATCTAATAGAATGTGGAAATCAAACATCAAGAAAGTTAAATGTAATGTTAATGGTACTCATAAATCATTATACGTTTGTGCTTCTTGTCTGAGATCCAACAAAGTTGAAAGAGCATAAGAAAAAACATTGAGGTGACTGGCAGATATCTGCCAGTCATTTTTGCATTTATCAGACAAACTTACATCTATTTGTTTTCACTATACCTGGCAGCTTACTCCTATCTCACTTTTCTCATGATTTACAATACAATGTATAGCCAAGCAGCATAAATCCACTGGCAATTAAAATTCCCACAAAATTATTTGGCATAAACAGCATCACGATCATACCGATTCCGATCCAGAACAGGATAAAACCTGCCAGTTGTTTGGTTGTTCTGTTACACATAAAAAAGTCCCCTGCTCTATCCTATGATAATGCGGGGGATTTTATAACTCTTCTTGGAATTGCTGTGCATCATAATATGCTTAATTTCAGGGAAGGTTCTATTCTTCACTGAGATTGAGCATATCTTTCATTTCTTCGGCAGCTTCTTTTTTTGCCTCTTTTCTGGCTTCCGCCTCTTCCGGATTCTTTTTCTCATCCATCTTCTTCATAAATTTGTCAACAAAATCCGGAATCATGTCTAACAGCTTGGAAATGCCATCCTGATTTTTTACGCTGATCAGACGGGTGCTGCCATTCTGAAGTACAAGTACAGAGCTTGGAGACATCTTTCCCCCGATACCGCCGCCGCTGTTTTTCTTTTTTTCCCCACAAAATGCACCGGCGCCCATACCAAAGGATACATCCACCAGCGGAAGGATGATGGTCTCTCCTACCTGAATCGGCTCACCGACCACCGTTTTTGAAGATACAAATCCATCCATTCCTTTCATCAAAGATTCTACCGTTGTCTGAAATGTATTTTTATTATTCTCTGCCATTTTCTAATACCTCCTGTTAATTTTTCTCTCTTATCGTACGAATCAGTGTTCGAATCTTTTCATCCCGCAATAATCGAATGATCAGGATTACCAGATGAATACAGCAAATATGCCCTTTCACATATACCTGCCCTTGAACATAATTATCTTCTGCCTCAAAATCCGGTTCGATCTGAAGTTCTGTCTGATAGAACAAAGGAACCATAGCGATCACACCAAGGATCTGACCGGTATCTGCCGGATTCGATAAGCCGAACTTCAGATGACCACTTAGCTTTCGTGGACGGATACGCAGCAAAAACACCTGTAACTTTACCCAAACTGCTGAGATCAGTTCCTGCTCCCGCAGATAACGGATAACTGCCAGCGCGGTTTTAACTTTATCCAAAATGGATCCTGCTGTTCCATGAGCAGATTTTAATTTCTCCAGAACAGATACTTTCGATTCATTCGCTTTTGCCTTTTCTGATTCAGCAGACTCTTGCCGGATATTTTCTGATTCCGCCTGTCCTGCTTTTTCATAAGCCTCTTTATCCTGTGCCACAGATGCTTCTTTACCAAGACTATCATCTGCATTTACAGCTTCCACTTTTTTTGTTTCAGCTTCTTCCTGCTGCTTTCGAAATGCCTCTCTCTGCTGTGCCCGTGCTTCGCGGTCCGCCTGTTCCTGCTGCGCCTCTTTCTGTCTCTGACGCGTCTGCTTTTCCCGCTCTTTTGCTTCTTTCTTCTGCTGTTTTATCAGCTTTTTGCGGGATTTCACCTTTTTTTTAGCTTTTCTTGCAGCTACCGCCTCCGGATCGGTAAAATCTATCACAAACCAGAGAATCTTCAGCATGGCATGTGCCTTTCCCTTCCACCGAAATTCAAAGCGGATCAGCTTTGCTAACCAGTGGATCCGGACTTTATAATCCATCTCATCAATATTGGCATCCGCCTCGTAAAAAACCGGGGCAAACAGGATCACTGCCACAATTCCCAATATCACACACAATATGATACCGATTATTTTCAATATAAGTAAAAAAATCATCATAGGCCGGTCACCTCATCCGAAGTATTTTTCCGGTCGATCTGCAGATAGGACGCAATATCAAAATTGTGCTGCTCCCGATATACTTCATCCACGATCTGCCGGATCAGCTCTAAGGCGCTTGCCCGGTCACCTGCCATTCCTATAATGCACAACTGCTCCCGTGGATACCTGCTCTGCTGCAACAGAATACTTGGTATCAACTCTAAAACGGCACCTGCATGATTCGGAAGATGAATGAGATATATCCCCTTATGCGCCGCTCCATGCTCAATCTTATATTTTAACCGATTGGTATGACGCATACACTTCCTGTCCAAATATAAGTGTTTGTACCAAAACATAAATCAGATCCCTCATTTTTATTTTCGTCTGATATTTCTTCTAATATGCAAACAGAATTAATAAAACTATCTTATTTATAAAGATTGTTTTACTAATTCTGTCTATTCCGGATTCTAAAAATACTTTTTGGTTCCCCACAGATTGCTCCGTTTCAAATCAAGATATTCGTTGTAAGCTTTTTCCAGAATCTGTTTCTCATTTGCAAATTTTAACAGATGATAAGCCTCGTGGTATTTGTAGTAACCGGAATCCACAAAATACTCTTCGCGCTGCGGTTTACTGTAATAACTGTCAGCCATCATCAGGTACCAGTGTACCTGTTTTTCTACAGTATCTTCAGGAACTGTAAATGTATACTGGCTCTTTCCAACATATTTTATGATAGAGGCATCTACGCCAGTCTCCTCTCTCACTTCTCTTGCAGCAGTATCCTTATACTCCTCACCGGCTTCTACCGTTCCCTTTGGCAGAACCCAGCCTTCATATTTGTTACGATAATTTTTATACAGCAACAGAATCTTTCCACGGAATATAACCACACCGCCACAACTGGTTGCTTCAATCATTGCAAGCCCTCCCGATGCGGTCTCAAATCTGGTTTTAAGTATACGCCTTTTGGAGTTAACTTGCAATACCTCGCCCATTTTTATTTATTGAAATATACGTCAAAAATCTGTTTTGTCACCGGCACTGCAGACTGGCTTCCGGAACCGCCATCCTCTACAATTACTGCAATAGCAATGTCGTTATAGCCCTCTTTTGTTCCATAACCGACAAACCATCCATGACTGTCACCGGCACTGTTGTACTCTGCTGATCCGGTCTTGCCATAGGCAGTGTAACTCTGACCATTTAACGCCTTTCCGGTTCCATTTTCCACAACGCCATGCATATAGTCCTGTAAAAGTGCTGCATCCGATTCAGAGAGCAGCTGACCATACTCTTTTTCTTTGTAGTTTTTCACATGAACACCACCGTCATTTTCCACATGATCCACCACATAAGGCTCCATCGCGATTCCATTATTGGCAATGGCAGATGCTACGAATACCATATGAAGCGGGGATACCAGCGTATCCCCCTGACCGATGGAAGTCTGCATGATCTTGCCTTTATCCGCATCTTTTGCCAGTGTAAAGCTGCTTTTGCTTCCCGAAAGCGAACCCGGCAATTTCTGATTAAAGAGCATGTCATTACACAATTCCTGAAACTTTGTAATATTCAAAGACAGTCCAATATTGGAAAAGGATGTATTACAGGAATTTGCAAAGGAATCTTTCAGATTCTCCTGACCATGAACAGATTTGTGATAACAGTGAATTTCATTGCCATCCACGTTCAGTTCTCCCTCACAGTTGAAACTGTAATTCTGATAGTTTGGATTCTCATGCACGTATTCCAATGTTGTGAATATCTTAAAGGTCGATCCAGGTGGATACAGGCCGGAAGTTACACGGTTTAACAACACACTGCTGCTGTCGTCAGACACAATATCATCCCATTTATCTGCCAGCGTATTCGGATCATAGTCCGGTTTTGACACCATGGCAAGAATCTTACCTGTCTTTGGCTCCATAACAACCACGGCTCCATCCCGGTCCCCCAGAGCATCATACGCTGCCTTCTGAACATCGTAATCCAGTGTTGTCACCAGCGTATCCCCGGTATTTTTCTGATCTTTCAGGTCATTTATAATCTGTGTCAGAAAAAAGGAATGAGAACGAAGCAGGTTGAAATTGTACTGTGACTCCAGACCGCCTTTTCCGTTATTCATATAACCAACCACATGGGCGAACATCCGTCCATATGGATATTCTCTGGTCTCACTTCCATCGTCATTGACAGTCGTTTTCGCAAGCACCGTGCCATCTGCTGTCGTAATATCTCCGCGCACCACATGCTCTGCATACAGATCCAGACGGGAGTTATAAGAGCTGTTGATGATACTCTCACTTTTTACCAGCTGGAAATAAACAAAATATCCGATCATACCGATAAAAATTGCCAGAAACAGATACGTAATAATCAAAAATTCCAGATTTCTGCCAGTTCTACCAGATTTCCTCAATCTCGTCCTCGTCGAAGCGTGAGGACGCGCCGCCTCGCGGTCTGCCTGATCCAGATTCATGACTTCGATGCCCTGTCTGACCCGATTTGATCTTTGGCTTTTGCTGTGACCGGACGTTGCTGACTTTCTTCTTGCTGTAGTCCCTCTTTTGTTTTCGTCCTCGACTCTTCTGCTCATTCGATTCTCCTTCTTCATCCTGTCTCATAATATACAGTCCCTGAATAATTGCAAACATAATGATCGTACATAATATGGAACTTCCTCCGTAGCTGACCAGCGGAAGTGTCAGACCGGTAGACGGAATAAATTTGATGACACCGCCCACGTTCAAAAACACCTGCACACCGTACACACAGCCAAGTCCCAGTGCGATCAGCTTATAAAACTGATCTTTAATCTGCATTGCAATATTCAAAAACATCAAAAAGCAGCTAAAGCAAACAAGCACGATGCACACGGCAAAGGCACCGCCCAGTTCCTCAGAAATGGACGCAAACACGAAATCTGATGATCCTAATGGAATCTTATCCGGCATTCCCTGATACAGTCCCATGCCAAACCATCCGCCGGTTCCGATGGCAAACAGCGCCTGTGCCACCTGCCATCCGCCGCCATGAATGGAGGCAAAGGGATCTTTCCATGCTTCGATTCGTACCCGTACATGAGAAAACAACTTCGAACCTGCCAGTGCTGCCAGACAGCCCACACCCAGTCCACCGAAAAAGTATACCGGTTTTCGGGTTGCCACATACAGCATCACCACATAGGTTAAGAAAAAGATCAGTGCTGCTCCCAGATCCGTTGACAGTACCAGGATTCCCACATGGACAGCTGCCGCAACGGTCGAAATACACACCTGTCGGAAATCTGTTGATTCATAAAGCATACATGCCACAAAAAACACAAAAATAATTTTCACAAATTCTGACGGTTGCAACGTAATACCTGCTACCGTGAAGGAAAGATGTGCGCCACCGCTCATTTTTCCAAGCACCAGAACGATACCAAGTGCCATCACCCCGATCACACAGTAAAACCAGGTGAATTTTCGTAAAAATTTTAATTTTCTTACCAAAATCGGAACAAACGCTGATACCACCGCCGCCACCACTGCAATCTCAAACTGACGGACGGCATTTTCAAAATTGAGTCTGGTTAGGATAATGAATCCTACCAGCAGCAACATACACATATGATTGACGACCAGACGCGCTGCCCGCTTGTATATGATCCGGTAGATCAGGAACAAAAACAGCACAAACAGCACCTGTGCACCATAAAAGATCAAGATTTTAAAATCTTTTGTCACCGCAAACAACACCATGAAGGCATCCAGATGGATCAAAAACATACAGGTCGTCTGCGCTTTATACATCCGTTTCTGCCGTTCCTCATTTTTTATTACCAGTACCACATAACTGTACCAGGTATAGATTGCAAAAAGAATGATCATCACATATTTGGACAATTCTGTGATCAAATGTATCATATCTGCTCCTTAACTTCTCTTCTAATCCACGCCACGGCGGAAATGACCGTTGGTGTAAGTTCCTTCCTTCGGCGGCTGAATCTTCCTGCCTGACCGGAAAGCATCTTCATATTGCTGTAAAATTCCATGCATCTGCTTTACTGACTCATTGCGAAAAACAATGCGATGCGCGCCAAAATCCAAACCACCAATCTCATCCGCATGGTGTAAAAGACAGGTTGGCTGGCTATTGTAGATCACATTGTAACAATTCGTACAATCCCGCTGTACTTCAAACTGTTTCTGGTAACGGTCGTTTAAATACAAACGCTGTGGCTGCTTCCCAGACTCTTTTTTCTGTTCCTTGATACAGGATGCATAGTTTTTATATACACACTGTGCAGAAATCATCAACGGTGCATAACCGTAAAGCATCAATTCTGCCTGTTCATTTTCCATATGTGCCAGTTCTTTCCGATTCAGCTCCATGGACGCGGTATAACCTGCAAATCCAGCTGCCATAAAATCATCAGCTGCCTCATTGGAAAACACATATAATCCTGCGTCTAATGCAAGCTTTTCTGCTGGAAGATGCAATTCTTCCTTGGCAAAACCAATCCCATCGTAACTTCTTACCCAGATGCGATCAAACCGCTTTAAGACAGATACCTGTTTTCGCAATAATCCTTCCGAATTTTCCCGCAACACATAAGGGAATGCATAACCTGCCTTTTTTCCGGCAGCATGAATCTCTTTTAATGCTACTTCCAGATTTGTAAAACTTTCCAGCGTAACCATATCGACCATTTGATTTTCCAGAACCGTATTCAAATTCTGCTGAGCAGAACCGATCAACCATACATTTAACATTGGTTTATCACCACTGCCAATTGCTTCGTTCTGCTCCTTTCTGTCAGTTGGCCTCTCCTGCGGTGTCACCGCTTCATTTCTTCTCCAGCTGCATAGCATCGCTTGCTGTAACTGTTCCAGCGCATTCCTGCGAAGTTCATTGATCTGACCCACCGGAACAAACAAGCCATCCTCCAGATCAATTTCCAGATGCTGTACGCAAAATGGTGTATCTCCGGTTTTAGAAAGTCTCTTTCTTAATTCATCCTCTGACAGCGGGCGATTCTGCGCCGTTCCCGGAATTTCACCGCTCACACAGACTTTTTTTTCACTGTGAGATTCTGCCTCTGTGTCATTTCCGGATAATGCTACCTCTAACTGCATTGGTTTTCCCGCATGAAATACAGCTTTTAGGGCTACCGGAACTTTTGTCTCTTCCGGTGCCTGATAAGCCGCCTTCGCTTCGTTGCTGCTGTGGGAGGAATCTGTCAGTGTCATCATGGAACGGCCATTTCTCATATCATAATAGCCAGCGGTAAATCCGTTTCTATTACCAAATGCCAGCAAACGCTCCATATCTGCATCCTCAACCCGGTAATGTTCCGGACATGATTCATACAGATCCAGATATTTCCGGTAAACAGAAGTAACACCTGCTGCATATTCCAGCTTTTTCATACGTCCTTCTATCTTAAAGGAATAAATACCGCTCTCACATAACTGTGGAAGCTGTGAAATCGTACACAGATCCTTTGGACTTAACGGATATTTTTCTTTCTTATGTAACAAATTGCCGCGCTCATCCGTTACCTGATATGCCAGACGACAAGGCTGTGCACAGCGGCCACGGTTTCCGCTTCGTCCACCAAGCATACTACTCATCAGGCACTGACCGGAATAACAGTAGCAAAGTGCACCGTGGATAAAACTTTCAATTTCCACCCCTGTTTCGTCATAAATCCGGCGAATCTCCAACCGGGATAATTCACGGGCGGTTACAATACGTTCTGCTCCGTGTTCCATCAGGAACTTTGCTCCGGATACATTGGATACTGACATCTGCGTGCTTGCATGCAGTGCAAGTTCCGGAAAGTTTCTGTGGATAAACTGAAATACACCGTAATCCTGCACAATGACTGCATCTAATCCATGCGCATACAGCGGCTTCAGATAAGAAAACAGCTCCGTTTCGATTTCTTTGTTTTTTAACAGCGTATTGACGGTCAGAAATATCTTTTTTCCGCGCATATGTGCAAAATCCAATGCTTCCTGAATATCGTTCTGTGTAAAATTTTTAGCAAATGCCCGGGCACCAAATTTGTCACCTCCCAGATAAACTGCATCTGCTCCGGCATTCAGCACTGCTTTGCATATCTCCAGCGATCCCGCCGGGGATAATAATTCATGTCTTCTCATTCCTGATATCCTTCCAGTCTCTCAAGTCTTACTTCTGTCTCTGCCAGTTCCTGACGCAGTTCTGCCAGTTCGTTCTCTTTCAGGCGCAGATCCTCCTCCAGCTGCTGAATCTGATCCTGCGCTTTGATCAGTTCTTCTGCAATATTAATATGGATCAGTACCGGTTTCAGATCTGCCGGCAGACAGCGGTATTCATCTTTATCTTCAAACTCTTGAAGCACATGGTTGACACAGGATGCGATGCGCTGGATATGTGTCTCGTCATCCGCACCACCCATTGTCAATACTTTTCCACCAATTGCCACCTGTACCATTGATTTTTTTGTCATGTTTCTTTTCCTCTGCTTTAACTCACAGTCAGTATCCTGCTTAGTTTCCCTTAAAATGCTCGATTGCCAGTGCTGTCGCCACACGTCCCTTTGGCGTACGGTTTAAGAATCCATTTTTTACCAGATACGGTTCGTACACGTCCTCGATCGTACCTGAATCTTCTCCAACTGCCGCTGCCAGTGTCTCAAGTCCTACCGGGCCGCCGCCAAACTTCTGAATAATAGTCAGCAGGATCAACCGGTCATTCTTGTCCAGACCACAACGGTCTACTTCCAGCAGATCCAGGGCAAAAGAAGCTACTTCTTCTGTGATCACCCCATCGTATTTTACCTGCGCGAAATCACGGACACGTTTTAGCAGACGGTTTGCCAGCCGTGGTGTTCCTCTGGAACGTTTTGCCAGCTCTGCGGCGCCCTCCGGTTCGATCTCCACACCAAGTTTCTTCGCCGACTGCTCAATGATTGTCTGTAATTCCTGTGGTGTATAAAATTCCAGATGCTGGATCACTCCAAAACGGTCTCTGAGCGGCGCTGACAACAGTCCTGCACGGGTAGTTGCTCCCACCAGTGTAAACTTCGGCAGATCCAGTCGAATAGAACGGGCGGATGCCCCTTTTCCGATCATAATATCAATGGCATAATCTTCCATCGCCGGATACAGCACTTCTTCTACCTGACGGTTCAGGCGATGGATCTCATCTACAAATAAAATATCATTTTCCTGCAGATTACTTAAAATTGATGCCATTTCTCCCGGTTTTGCAATCGCCGGTCCGGAAGTAATCTTCATATGTACGCCCATCTCATTGGCAATGATACCGGAAAGTGTAGTCTTTCCAAGTCCTGGCGGCCCGTAAAACAATACATGATCTAACGGTTCCTGCCTCTGCCGTGCCGCTTCGATATAGACACGCAGGGTGCCTTTTATTTTCTCCTGTCCGATATATTCCTCCAGAGACATTGGTCGCAGACTTGTTTCGGTCTGCAGATCTTCTTCCTGAATCTGGGTAGAAATCACTCGTTTTTCCATGAATTTCCTCGCTTCAATACACTACATTATTTTATATCCACTGTTTTTTATTCTGTAAAACTTTACTATCTTGCACGATTCTTATCAAATATATTTGAAACTTGATGTACAATTTCATTCAGCTTAAACAGAACCGATTAAAACAGCGCCATATTTTTTAAAGCTGCCTTTAGTACGCTTTCCACATCATCGTCCTCTGTAATTTCAATACCGGAAAGCACTTTCGACGCTTCTGTCGCACTGTACCCCAGTGCTACAAGTGCTTCGGAAGCCTCTTTACGAATACGGTTATTACTGCTTCCGCCTGCTGCCGGTGTCTCCATTTCTTCAAATCCGGTTTCAATGGCATCTCCCAGATCAATTTTATCCTTCAGTTCAATGATCAGACGCTTTGCGGTCTTGCTTCCGACACCAGGCGCTTTTGAAATGGTCTTGGCATCTTCTGCCACAATGGCAAATCGCAGATCATTGGCTGATAATACAGATAAAACCGCCAGTCCGCCTTTGGGTCCGATTCCACTGACGTTGATCAGTAATTTAAACATTTCCAACTCGTCTCTGCTTGGAAATCCAAACAGAGAAAAAGCATCTTCTTTTACGTACAGATAGGTATAGATCTTGACCTGTTCTCCCCGCACCGGAAGTGCATCCAGCATCCGGGCAGAAATATGGATATTGTATCCAATACCGTTATTTTCCACGACGATCAGGTCTTCACTGACTTCCTCCAATGTTCCTTTTATATATGAATACATTAAAAACTCCACTTTAGAAACACTTCATTTTTCAATCATCTTCTATCTCTCAATCTGATACTTTTTACTGCTGATCTGTTTTCTGAAATGCTTCTATATTTATTCTTATTTGTTTTCTTAGTTCGTCTGGGTATCAAACTGGGCTTCTTCCACGTCTTCCACTTCTACCACGACTTTATTTGGCAGACATACGATGGTCTCACTGTTGGAGGAAATTGCATGCTGATTTACACAGAGTTTATCCGGACAATCCGCGGAAATCATATCCGCTTTCCCATTTTCAATCACAAGGGTATTTGTCACTGTTCCTTCTGCATTTTTTATCTCGATTTTCTGCGCTTTTTCTCCTGTCGTATGCAGATCATAAGTGCCATACACCGTTCCGTCTACCGTTACTTTGACCTGTCCGCCGGGTGTACTCTGCATCTTCTGAAACACAAAATACCCGATCACCGCTGACACAAAGATAATGACCAGTAATAAAATCTCTTTTTTACCGATTTTTTTGTCCATGCTTATGCCCTGCTTCCAATATAATAGAAACCTTTACATTCATCCAAACGCACCGGAATGATCTGCCCGATCAGTTCCTTTCCTCCCGGGAAATGTACCACGCTGTTGTTGCCAAGTCGACCGGTCAGCAGACTGTCATCCTGATGATTGACACTCTCTACCAGTACATCCTGTACCTGTCCGGTCAGGCGTGCGGATTTTTCTGCCGCAATCTCCTGTACTTCCTTTAACAGACGGTCAAAACGTGCTTTTACCACGTCTTCCGGCACCTGATCTTCCATTTTTGCTGCCGGTGTACCGGTACGTTTGGAATAAATGAAAGTAAATGCACTGTCATAACGCACTTTGCGAACCACATCCATGGTTTCCTCAAAATCTTCCTCGGTCTCACCCGGGAATCCGACAATGATATCTGTAGTCAGTGCAATATCCGGAATTGCTGCGCGGATTTTATCCACTAAAGTCAGATACTGCTCTTTGTCATAATGGCGGTTCATAATTTTTAACAGACGGCTACTACCGGACTGCAATGGTAAATGCAGATGTCTGCAGATTTTCTTTGATTTTGCCATTACCGCGATCAGTTCGTTGGAAAGGTCCTTCGGATGAGAGGTCATGAAGCGGATACGCTCCAGTCCCTCGATCTGCTCAATCTGCTCCAAAAGCTGTGCAAAAGTAATCGGCTGATCCAGATTCTTTCCATAGGAATTCACGTTCTGTCCCAAAAGCATAACTTCCACAACACCATCTGCCACAAAGTTCTCAATCTCACGGATGATCTCCCGTGGCTCTCTGCTTCGCTCCCGTCCTCGTACATATGGAACGATGCAGTAACTGCAGAAATTGTTACAGCCAAACATGATATTGACACCGCTCTTAAAACGGAATTTACGCTCATTTGGCAGCTGTTCCACGATCTGGTCTGTATTTTCCCATACATCCACGACCATCTTTTTATTCTCTATGGATTGCACCAGAAGTTCCGCAAATTTGAAAATGTTATGTGTACCAAAAATCAGGTCTACAAAACGGTAGCTCTGTTTGATCTTTTCTACTACTTTTTCTTCCTGCATCATACACCCGCAGAGTGCGATCATCATATGCGGATTTTTCTTCTTATACCCATGCAGGTAGCCAAGACGCCCGTACACTTTATTGTTTGCATTTTCACGGACAGTACATGTATTGTAAATAACAAAATCTGCATCCTCAGATTCAGACTCCTGATAGCCAATGGCATTCAAGATACCACATAATTTTTCAGAGTCCCTGGCATTCATCTGACAACCAAAGGTTTCGACATGAGAGAAAAGTGGTCTGCCTAACTTCGCGGAAATTTCCGTGATATATTTCCGTGCCTTTGCAATAAAATAATACTGTCTTGCCGGTTCTTCCACCGGTGCATCTTCATTTAAATCTATATCGCCTAAAATGTGCTCTAATTCCATCTGATTTGAAAAATCAATATTTTTATCCATTCCTACTTCCTTTCGTCCATGTGTTCGATTCTACATTATAGCCGATATACAGATTTTTTTCAATGATTATTATTGACCGATCAGATTACCAACTTTCCTTTGGAAATCTTACAGCTTGCGTTTCCGGAATAATCGAAGTCTACCTTTCCATCCTTCACATACCAGATACCCTGATCGTTTTTCGCCAGACCAGTATAGTCAAAATCAACTTTACCGCCTACTAAATACCACCAGCCATTCTGGTTCTTTGCCAGACCGTTATAGTTGAAGTCAACTTTTCCGTTTGTAATCTTCCACCAGCCGTTTTCGTTTTTTGCGATCGTGTTTGAATTGAAGTCAACTTTGCCGTTTACGATATGCCACCATCCATTGTTATTCTTTGCTACAGTGTTTGCAGAGAAGTCAACCTTGCCATTCTTTACATACCACCAACCGTTTACATTTTCAGCAACAGTGGTTACGTCTGTAGCAATTTTACCGTTCTTGTAGTAATACCAGTTGCCATCTGCAGCTTTTGTATCAGACAATCCATCCGATTGAGCTGCCTGCGTGATCCTGTCATGGAACTCGTTTTTCCATAACGAATCATTCACCCAATAAGCAGGGCAGCTTTTACCATTAACATCATAGTGCCTAATCACGTTACTTACAGGCACATTGTATTTTTTCATTAATTCCCTTGTAAGAATCAATGTGTTATTGATTGTGGCATCCGTTGCTTTTACAGTGCCATTTTTATAATCATCACACATTTCAATGTTTAATGTATTGGCATTTTTAGCCACTCCATACAAACGTCCACCATTGTTATTGTATTTGTTGCCGCCAACGGACCATGCAATTCTGTTATCCGGAACGGAATGAACTACCGTGCTGTCATCCACGAAATAATGAGCAGACGCTTTTCGATTAGCTCCTTGGAAGTATTTACCGTTATTTACAGCGGTATCACCGTCATTACTGGTATAATGAATCACAATGTACTTAATATCACCTGTTGGCCTCTGTTTTCCATAATTGGTGCTGGAAGCCCACATTTCTTTCACTGTATATGCCATTACTCCTCATCCTCCTCACAATCTTTCGCTTCCGGAATACCTGCCAGAGAGGTCAGCATGGAAGCTACAAATGCTAATGCTGCTGTCCCGATCACCATTTTCCAGTCTACCTGATTAATAGCTGCTGCAACTGGAAGCATTGCTACCGCGGTCTGTGCTGCTGTTTTTACTGCACGGATTCCCGCACATTTTAACCATTTTTTACTCATAATTGCTTTGTCCTTTCTTTTTAAGATGCAATTCTTCAATTTCCTGTTTCATTTTTGTTACCATGCCATTTCCACCTAATTTATGGTAGGCATCATACATCTCATTAAAATTCTCATAGGCATAAGACGGGATTTCTCCAAGACGCATGTATTTGTCATGATATTCAATCAATTGCACACGTAGGAGCAGCATCGTTCCATGGCTATTAGCTTCACGCTGCTTCCGTTCCTGCTCAATGCGTGCATCTCTTTCAATGCCATCCGTCTTTTTCTGTTTTCTCTGCTCCTGCAGAAGCCACACTACATATCCCATAAGTGCCGTTAATACAATCGGTAATGCTATAAGATATGACTGTAGCAATACGCTGTTCACGTTGCTGGATCACTTCCTTTCAAAAAAATTGCACATGAAAAGAGCCGACGTAAAAGTGCCGACTCTAAGTTACCGGACAGAGCTACTGCTGCTCACCTCCCGCAAGCAGCTCATTCACTCATAGATTTGCCCGAATGTCTAATTGACATTTTTCAAAATCAGATCCGGATCTGGTTCTGGAAAACATTAATTAAACACGAAGATTGCTGACTCTAATAAAAATTGGCAAAACAATTTTGATGGGATGTCTCATCATTGGGCTTATGGGTACAACTATTCAGCTTCCACCAAAAATTTTTATCTGCATTTCAAGTTTCGAAGTGGTGATAAAGGTTCTATTCTTATGCTACTGTTTGGACGTAACACTGGAAACGGAACAATCAAAAACTATCTGCCATTCAAAAGTGAAATAGATGCTGGTAGAATCAATGGATCAACCATTAAGCAGTATGCATCAGGTGCCGGTTTTAATGGTCAGGTAATTCAGAAAGATGCTGCTGTCGCAGATCAGTACATTCTGATCGTTACGAATGTGGAAGCATATGCAATGGTTGAAATGATGAGTGCCAATTGTGAACTTGTGAGATCCTATTTTGCATAGCAGTTAATACAAAATAAGCGGTAATTATCCATTTTTTATACTATATTAATCTTTCGCTATATACGAAAAATTAAATGATACTCCGGATGACTTATTGATATACTCAGTGTTTGGATACCATGAAGATAGCGCGCCTACACCATCTACCGTTCTTATGATACAGGAAACAACCTGTGTACATTTTGGCTCAGATATCGTATAGAAATGCACCCCCATTACCTTCGTCCATTCCGCAGGAACGGGCAACCCTGTCACAAATAAATCATCTTGTTTCGGGATATACTTTGCGTTGGATTGGCTATGTGCGACCGTAAGGTTCACAATAACAATTTTTCCAATCTGAACAACATTTCCTTCGATTTGAAAGGGAGCTACTGCTTTGACATTAATAACCTTATAATCACTAATCTTCGTGTATAGTTCATTTCCAGAAACATTCTCCGCACACCACCAGAAAAATATTTTTTTGCATCAAAATAACTCCGGTCGCTATCCCGGAGTAAATAAATCAATTTATTTATCTATGCAGCATATCTCTGATAAGCCACTTTTACATTCTTCTGACTGATAAAACAATAGATCTGAGTAGTTTTTAGGTCTGCATGTCCTAGAATTTTAGCCACATCCTGTATATTCATGCCACGGTCCAACAGATTTGTTGCCAATGTTCGCCTGAATCTGTGCGGATGAACATTTTCAACCTTAGCTTTCTTTCCAATGCGTTTCAACGCTGCTTCTATTCCATTCTTTGATAGCCGATCACTGCCTTTTCCAGGAAATAATGCTTCTGATGCGTCTTTCCTTCCTTGCAGATATTCTTGTAGATGCATGGCAGCCACATCAGACAGATACACAATACGCTCTTTATTTCCTTTTCCGACAACTGTACATTCCAAACTGTCAAAATCAATATCACTTATATCCAAATGTGACACTTCCGACACCCTGCATCCGGTAGAATATAAAAAATCTACCAGTGCAAGATCCCGAACATTACTGCATGCACTCCGAATCCGTTCCAACTCCACCGCTGAATACGGTTTTTTCACCTGTTTTCGGAATTTTATCTGTGCCAATCCAGCGCACGGATTCTTCCCGACCAATCCCTCTGCCGACAGCCATGAGAAAAATGACGAATAACACCGCCGCATTCCATTAAGCGTTCTATTCGTAACCTTTCCCTGCTGCCGGCAGAAAGAAAGATAGAATCGCAAATCATACGTTGTAATTTTATAGATTGGCTTTTTCAAGAATCTAAGCATTTTTAGATTCTGATCAACATATCTTTTCAACGTGCTCTCCGCGATTCCCTCTATTCGCTTGGTTGCTATGAATTTTTTCAACAGTCCTTCTGCAGAAGTATCAACCACGGATAGCTCCGTACACCGTTCCTGCATTTCATACTTCTGCAATTGTACCACTAACACATCCTGAATCACTTCCAATACGTCCTTATCCACACGGTCTTGTAACTGTTCCGTTACATTCTGTATAATTTCCAATCTGATATCCATGTATTTCACCTCCAGCTTGAGTGTATCATGCCAGAGGTGTGTTAAACACGAATATGGGTGAAATGTTTCATGTTGTAAAAATGACAAGGGATAATCTTACCATGACAAAAGGCAGCGAAGACTATTTTTATTTTAACTTTCCAAAAAAAGATGGATATTCGCGGGTTGTGATGGATATAAAGGTGGAAAATGCATCGTCTAACGGGTATGGAGTAACTTATTTCAAGTATATAACTTACAAAACACCAGACGACAAAAGCATCACCATCTATGGGAAAAATGAAAACACTTCGCGTGATATCAAATTGTGGATGCAAGTGATTGTTATGTACGTAAATGAAAAGTATGCAAATTGGTAATTGCTGAAAACTAATACAGAATAAAAAACGTCGGATAACAATATGCATTCTTCGAACACCACAGTGCCCATTGTGTTGGCAACTGCTGCTGAGCTGCGGTTTCTCCATTCTTAAGGTAAGGGGTGCAAGTAGCGTATTCCCCGTTGTAACCGCTGATTGTGACGTGTGAAAAAATCACTTCTTTCGCTTTTTTGCCAGTAGGAAGGAAGCTATCCCAGTCAACCTCAAACATTTTGTAATAGCGTAACGGCGCATACGCAGCTCCAAGATCGGTCAATGGATTGGAAACGGTTACGGTTACAACCTTGATGTGCCGATAATTACCGTCATCCATTTTGGCTATCTTCGTGTTTAATTCATTTAAGTTCGGTACCGTACTGAATAATGGAGTAACTTTTTCGATGTTCAGACCATTCAGAGATACACGATACAGTGGAAAATCATCCTGTGTTGCTCCGGCCAGAATGTCTCCGGATGTATAAGTCGGATCTGTTGCAGTTGCCCCGGCGGTTCCTTTGATCACAACAAGTTCTGCCGATTCCAGTTCAATGTTCGTGCTTGTATCTTTTTTATATCGCATAACAATCAGATCATTTCTTTTTAACGACTGTGTACCGTTTTCGATTGTCATGTCATCATAATCATTCACTTCTGTTCGAATGTGGCGCCCCTGATTAACCAAATCACCCGATTTGATTCTCACAATGTTATTCGACACAATTTCCGCAGCAAATTTTTCTGCTGTCTTCATAACGTATCTGCCCGTTCCGACAATTCCAGCGTTAAATGCTCCTTCATCTTCCGATGTAACATGTTCCCGTCCTTGTAATCCTGTAACGATATAAGCTGCCATGTTCTATTCTCCTATCTGACATTCTATACTAATGCCGTTGCTATTTGCTTTTACAATTTTCTTTGTAATTTCTTCCCTGATCTGAATACCAGTATAGTATTCTCTGGTTCCAACGTAATCGCCAATATCATAATCCTCATTGTTTTTAAACTTCACATCCATGGCATTCGCTGCTGCATAAGCATCCTCCAGCATTTCCCGCCCTTTCTGTTCCAGTTCATCCTCCGATTCTGTATTGGCATTGTCATAAATCTCTGTTACTTCCTGAATGCCAACATAAGACTGTGTTTTTGACACATTCCCCTTCGCATCCTGATACAGATGTATCACCTTTCTGTCTCTTAGATCGCCTTTTCCCAGGCAGATCACATGATTGGTCGGAAAATCGTTTTTACTGATCTGTGCACTGATCTGTGTGGAATCCCATTCTTCATCCTGACTGTAATCCACTAACGGTACTGCTGAGATCTGTACCTTTCCTGATTTATATATCATTTTCAACTTTGCTTTTGCTGCTTTCAGCATCTTTCTGATGCCCGTATATCCACCAATATACCTATCCATCTGGTAAGATTTTATAGTGATCTGCGAATCCGTACTATCTGCTTCAAACAGTTCTTCCAGTCCCATCCTTGTGATGAGTCCTTTTAGAACCGTATTTGCTTCTCCTGACAGCACCAGATAATCCTGACCGGTATCCGGACATAACACTTTTCCTTCCAGTATTCCATGCCATGTCCGGCCAGAATACATCACGTCCCCGGATTCCGTGTTCAGTTTTATCTGATCAATGATGCCGCCGATATCCGTCCATTTGTTTTTCCCGTCAACCGAATCTTTCATGTAGATCCGATCCTGTGGAACACAGCAATGATCTTCGATTGCTATTGTGCAGAGGAAGTCATTTTCATCCCTGCCAAAAGCCACGTCCAGCTCATACGTTGGCATGATATCTTTATCAATGCCATTCTTGTCTGTATAAATTAAATCCACCGCGGTTCGCTCCTCTCCTCATATGCAATCATCTCGAAGCCGAACAAACCATCCCAGGCAATCCGATAATTTCCCGGATGCAGTTTTTCGAAAAGATAAAATTCGCCGTCCTGAAACTGATACATTGATTCCCGTTCACCGCTGTTTTTGACCTTGTAAACTTTCTTTTCCCGTGATCTGATCCGCACGTATTCGCCAGCTTCTAACACGCAAGTAAGACCGTATACATGTGTCCCAATCGTCAGACGTGGATTTCTACACGGTCCGTATATTGTCAGTTGAAAATGACAGTCTGCGATGCTGTCATTCCGAATACGGATGTTTTCTGCTCCATTGTAGTAATCATAAGGATAGTCATGAGGGTAGTCTAAATTTTTGCCATGGGATTCCTGTTTGTTAGGATAACCTTCCACCTGATTCTCTTTTATCCACCATGGCTGTGTGCATGAGATTGTAATCTCGTTTTCAATGGCTTCGAAGTCTTCCTCATATTCGGAAAAATCTGTAGCTGTCACGTATACCTCTTTGTAACGATCGTTCCACCAGATTTTACCCGGCTGACGATTGCGGACATCATAATCGAAAATCTCACTCATGTCATTCATTAGATCGTTATATTCTTCTTTGCTGTCTGCCATGATGGAAAGTTGTAGTTTTTTTGTTTCCACGTCCTTATAGAACTGTTTTATGTTTTTGGTTCCGTCCTGTTTTGTCTCTGTTTCATATCCCCAAGAACGTTCTGCCAATACTTCCGGATTCTGCGCCATGACCGGGAATTTCATAAGATTAATGATGGCACCTCTTGAATTTTTGTAATATAGTTTCATCATCTACCTCCTTATCCGTCCGATCTCACGGCTATCCAGTACCATAGTAAGATTCTGATTTTTTAATGCCTCCGCTATCCTGTCTGCCAAATTCTGGTTACCGCTTTGGATCGGCTCAAGCGCGCTTGAGAAGTCCTGGCTTATTCTGCTGTTTGCACTGATTTCTAACTGTCGATTCAGGTGATCTGACATTCCCATAGAGAAATCGGTTCCAGAAATTTCTTTGAATGGTTCCAGATAGCTCTGTGCTGCTATTTTACATACTTCCTGTGTCTCTGGAATCGTATCATTCACTGCATTTGCAAATCCCTGATTGAAAAACTCTCCGAATTTGTAGGTTTCTTTTGATGGTGAATTAATTCCAAGGTTTCTCTTCAATGTAGCCAGTGCACCAAGTGCAAACCCCTTTATCTTGGTTGTGATTGGATAGCTGTCAATTCCGTTTGCAAAACCGGCTGCAAAATTATAACCTGTGTCAATTGTGCTTTGTGAGGCAAGTCCTTTTTTTGCTTCACTCGCTTTTTTGGAAGCAGGTGTCTGTGTATTAACGCTGGCTAATCCGACTATATAGTTTAATGTGTCTTTTCGTCCAACCGGTGCCGTATTTCCACTGTTCAACCCCGATTTTGCATCGTTCGCTTTTTTTGCTCCTGCGCTCCTTGTGTCAACTCCCCTCAATCCGCTGGCATAATTTGTTCCGTCTTTCTTTCCTGCTGAAGTAGTCTCTCCACTGTTTAATCCTGCTTTTGCATCATCTGCTTTCTGTTTCGCAGGAGTCCATGTATCTACACTTCTCAGTCCACCAACATAGTTCAATCCATCTGTCTCTCCGACTGTGGTAGTGTCTTCACTGCTCAGTCCAAGAATTTCTGCCGCTTTTACTCCACGCGCAGCTGTCTCCATCTCACCTTTCTGGCTTGCAACACCTGTCGCTGCCGAAGCCCCTGACTGCATTCCAAGAGCCTGTGCCTCTGGTGGCAGTTTTGCCAATTCAGCCTTAGCAGCTTCTACCATGCTGTTCGCCTGATCTAACATTTCCTGCGTAACACCTGGTGTTTTATTTTCAATTGCAGTTTTTAACTGATCTGCCTGTGCCTGATAATTTGTCACCTGCCGTTCAAGGCTCTCACGGTTTCCATTTTCTGCTGTAATGAATGATGTGGTAAGTTTTTCCATTGACTGCTCAATTTTTTCATTATCACCTGAAATAATCGCCTCGGACAATCCCTCATAATTTTTGATTGTTGTGTTGTAATCAGTCCATGTCTGTTCTGCTTCGTCAACACTGTCCGCTGCCTTTTTCTGTGCTTTTGCTGCTTCTTCTGCCGCCACAGCTGTTTCATGCTCATTATCAATCAGATCATAAAGAACATCATTTGTTGCCCCGGAATTTATTGCATTGTTCAATTCTTCTAATGCATCCGCATGAGCTTTTTCTGTCTCACTGGCTGTCTTGCTCTTTTCCGCAAGTGTTTCCTTGGCTTCTGCCAGTTCGTTGAAAGCATCTGTCTGACCTTTGATTGCATCCTGATAGGAACTGTCGTATGCATTCAAAGTAGCTTCTGCTTTTTTCTTCTGGATCAAGTCATCAATGGAATTTGATAACTCCTTGTAATTATCAATCACTCCATCCGTGATCGTAATCTCCTCGCCCAGTGCACTCGACAGGATTCCGGTGATGACAGCCGCACGGTCTTCGTATCCTTCCTTGATTTTTCCATTCGCATCCACATTTTCTTTTAATTCATCCGACAGTTTCTGATAGTACATCCATTCCTGTTCGATTCCGGCAGCATTTTCTTCTCTTGCGGCTTTGGAAGATTCCAGGCTTTCCGCTCTTTCGTCAATGGTATTCGTCAGCTCTTTTTCTGCATCTGTCAGTCCGTAAGTCTGTTCCATTTCTTTTTGCAGCTCTTCTTCCTGCTTTTTGTGTGCTTCCACAGCCGCATATACTGCCAGTGCTGTTGCTCCTAGTGCTGCCGTAAGGATTCCCGCCGGACTAGCCAGCATTGCAAGGTTAAGCCCTTCCTGTGCTGCCGTCTGTGCCGTTGTAGCCGCTGCTGCGCCTGTTGTCGCGATCTTGAACAATCCCATTACCGATGTGATGTTTCGGATGGAAGAAATAAACTGTGAAGCCTTATTGACTGCGAACATGGTGCCAAGCACGGCCGCGCCGCCTTTTGCGATTCGGACGACATCATCCATATTTTCAGCAATCCATTCAAACGCATCACCGATCTTCTCTGCCGCTTCATCCATATCTGCATCTACCATTTTGATTCCGGCTTTCACAACTTCCGTAAATCCTTTTTTGATAGCAGTTGTGACCGGTTCAATTTCTGCGCCAAGGTCAGCCATGGTATCGTTATATTCTGCTGCCGTCCGATTGGCTTCCATGACGTTCTTATTATTTTCCTGATAAGAATCCGCAAGTGTGCCATATGCCTGTTCCAGTGTGTTCACGATCAACGACTGCCGCTCCTGTGTGTTTCCGCACAGAGACAACTTGGAATTGAAATCATCCTCATTGATTCCCGCCCAGTTTAAAGCATCCGCAAGGTTGCCCGTGACAGTTCCAACGTTTGCCGTCTCATTGATGGATTCTGCCAAACCGTCAAGCGGTATGGAGTCGCCATATTTCGCCCAGATACCTGTTGCCGCGTGCAATACCGTGTTCAGGTTCTCCTGGCTCATCTGCATCGCCATGAAGTTACTGACGGTCGTATTGGAAGCTGTTTCATCTGCCAGCACAGAATACAGGTCCATATATTTCTGCTTGGCATATTCAGTAGTGTAACCATTACTGGTTGCCGCTGATGACAGTTTATTCATTTCACCGCGGTACTCTCTGGTCTCATCTGCCAGATTGTAGATGCTCGTTACACCTTCCTTTGCTATGTCGACCATCTTGGTCATGGCATTCCCAAGGAATGTACCCATAGCACCTTTCATTACCGTGAATCCTTCCTCTGCATCCTTTGTTGCTTCGGTCAGATCTTCCATTTCACCGCTGGCTTCCTTTGCTTCCTGCTCCAGCTGGTTCATTTTGCTTTCATTCTCATGGATTTCACTGGATAATGCTTTTATCTGTTCTTTCAGATCTTTGGCTTCATCCGATGTACTTCCCATTTCCAGTGCGGCATTTTTATATTCTGACTGCAAACGTTCCAGTTTATCCCGCTGCTCCTGTACTGTATCTTCCAGCTTTTCATAACTGTTTCTGGTATCTTGCACAGCATCATCAACCTGCTGCATGGATGACCGCTGTTCGTCCATAGCTTTCTCTGTCGCTGCCAACTGCTGTTTTACCTTTTCCAACGTGGTCGCCGTATTGTTGTAATTCAATTTCAGCCGTGCAACTTCATCTGAATTTTCACCATAGATTTCTGTCGCTTTCTCAATCTGTGTGTTGATTGCATCCAGCTTCGTCTCATACTGCTTCGTTTCATCTTCCAGAAGACGGTACTGTTTCTGCAGTCCTTCCAGGGAAGTACCGTTGGTTTTCATTTCTTCCGCACTTAACCGTAATTCAGAACGCAGCATCTTAATCTCATTTGCAGCTTTCTTCGTCTGCTCTCTGGCTTCTGCCGTTTCCATTGAAAATTTTACTTTTGCTTCATTTTTCTTGCTTGCCACTTTGCCCCCTCCTTCCGGTTATTTTTCGCGGACTGCTGCCAACCAGTTCTCATACGCTGTCTTATTGTCTGCCACCATTGCAACGGATGATATATCACTGTTCCAGAACAGATCTTCTGAAACCCCAATCAGCACCACATAATACGTGTAATAGTCCTCAATATTCTCCAGCTTGAATTTTGGCATCTGAACCCTGTTTTTGGGTTTCTGTTTTAAGAAGCCCCGTTTGAATCCGGTTTTTTTTTGCTCTCTCCGTACCTGAGTTTCATAACTGTCCCGATCACTGTCGCATGATTCTCCGGAAGTCTTTCGAAAAATTCTGCTTCCGACATGCAGTTTTCCACTGTCTCAATGTTGGCACACAGATAACCCGTATACAGAAATACTGGGAAATCTACTTCCTCCTGTACTCCATCCATTGCCAGCTTGTTATATTTTTTATATGTTTCCGGGCATTTCTCCCGGAGTTTTAATAACCGCCCAAAGGTCAGGCACATTTCCACTTCCTGACCATCGTTCAATTCTAATTTTCGAAAAGTAGCTCTATCTTCCATGTTGTTCTCCTAAAAATCTCCGGAGCACACACCCCGGAGATCATTCTGACACTATTTCTTTTTGGTTGTTCTCTTTGCTTTTTCCGGCTTTTGTGTGACGGTATCTTTTTGAACCGGAGCAGGTTCTTCCGTTTTAACTGGTTCTGCTTCCTGTTCAACCGATTCTTTTTCTGGTTCATCCTCTTCAAACAGTTCGATCAGTCTGTTTTTCGACATGATCTCATTGTACCGGTCCTCAGTACATTCAAACACTTCCCCAGGCTGGCGCACTGCCTTTTCCTGTCGGTCGATGAATTTCTTCAATACTTTTACTTTCATGAGTGCTTTTCCTCCTACATTTTAGGAACAGAGGAATACATTGTCTCCGGATCAAATTTTGACATCCAGTTATTTTTCACTGTTTCTTCTTTCAGTTCAGAATCCAGTGCCTCGTACATTCCCTGACCATAATCATCCGGCATAACGGAAATCTCAAGGTCTACTTCTTTGACTTCCTCTGATCCGTTTTCAATGGAACGGCTCACACCGGATTCCATGATGCACCGCGGATATGCCTTATATTTCTTGTTTCCATCCTCGTCATATACTTCCTGGGTAACGCAGAACTCCGGATGTGTACTGGACTGTCCGTAAGCACGTACCCCGTCAATCAGTCCCTCAATCTTCATACCGAACATTCCGTCATAGGTATCTTTCGGTACATGCATGGAGATTGACAGTTTTCCTGTTCCGGATCCCTTTACGCGTGTCTTTACTTCAATCCCACGGCATTTTTTTACGACCTTCCGGACATCCATTTCCTCGCTACAGGATCCTACACAACTTGCTTCTGTAGCGGTTTCCTCACTTGCAAATTTAATTGCCATTTTTCTCAGTTCATATTCTGAAAATACTGCTGATGCTGCCACTTTCTTATCCTCCTATTTCTTCCACCAGTGCAGATACACACTGATCTATAATATTTTCTGTTGCTGCTTCCGCGCCCCTGCGCATAAATTCCTGATCACCGTTGTGTCGGTATGTATTTTCGCCATCATCCGGAAAATACAAGTAATTATACGGTGTTTTGGTTTTGACCACGACATACAGATTCCCCTGTTCCTCACGGAATGGCTGCGATACCTTTGCCGGTTTCTTTTTTCCTTTCCATGTACGCCCCGATTCCGGTATTAACGGGGTAATATGGTCAATAATCTTCTGCCCTGCGTAATTATGCAGCACATCATTGATGATCTTTTCTGCCTGTTCTCCAGTCTGTGCGATACGGTTTACCAGTTCATCAATCTCTGTCGCATCAATTTTCCACATATCAACGTCCCTTCCGTACTTTTGTGAACGGAATATCCAGCACTTCTACTGCCGCACCTGTTCCCGGTTTGATCGTATACGCATAAGTACTTTCATCTCCCAGTTTTACACCCGGTAATTCCAGCACCTTTTCAATCACCGTTTCTTCCAGTCCTTCCGGAATCTCATTCTCCCGGACGACTGCCACGTGGAATGTCACTGTGTGGCTCGTTCTGTTCTCTGAACTGGTACGCTTATCGCGGAAAAATACGATATAGTTCCACAGCACTGTCTCATCCAGCTTCCCGGCACGTCCATAGAACACCATTGGATCTATTTCTTCCAGTTTTTCACGGATTTTTTCATTGAATGACATCTATTCCTCCAATTCCCTGATTTTTTCCAGATACATGTAGTATTCCGTCTCATTCCGGTCAATATATTCCACAGAATAAAGTGTTTTTCCGATCACAGCGAAGCATCCGCTGTGCAACCCTTTCTCCATCTGCGGTCTCTGTGTCCTGATCTTAAGGGACAGGCTGAAACTGTTCTGATCGGCAAATTCCTGATCCTGCTGCCGTCTAGATGTTTCCCCATATGCCAGTCTGATCAGAAAATCCAGATCGTTCAGGCTCTGAACATTGGTATTTCTGGTCAGTGTCTCTTTTTTCCGCTGGTAGATCCCGACATAACCGTCATGATACTTCGCTTTTTTTCTGTTCATTCGCTGCTGCCACCTCATTCCTTCTTCTGACCTTAAGAATGTCGCTCAGATAGTTTTTCTCAAACTCATCCGGCACATCATTCCAGCAATACAGGCAGTAATTCTCAAACAACATTTTTGCCGTTCCCGGTCTCAAGAATGCATCCGGGGATGGTTCCCCGGACATTCCAAGCAGGTCATGCATGTGCACAATTGCATCTTCCGTGATGGAAGCAATACGTTCATCCGTATCTTTATCATTCCATGTGATCTTGCAGATATTCCGCACATTGTATTCAATATCTGAGTTTGTCATTTCTTACCTCTTAAGCTGTGACGGTTTCGTTTCTGACTGTAATATAAGCCGGATCAAGTTCAGAAATATCCAGAAGCACCGAAACTGTGTTATCCCACGCTTTACCGGTTCCATGCAGTTTGATCTTGTATGTTCTCTGGTCTTCAAGGAATTTATAAGAATCGTCATACTCAATAACACCTTCTTTGTTGCCTCCAAGTCCAAGGAAATACTCCTCTGGCAGACACAGGATAGCTTCGCCGGTCTCTACCTCATTACTGATTACGGTATCTGTCGGGAATGGGAAGATGTCTTTTGTGTATGCACCCGCCGCGTTCAGTACAGTAGTTGCCGGCATGATCTTCTGCAGATAGTCTTTCATGTTGCAGATCAGTGTCACAGATGTAAAGTTACGCATACCGCCATTTTCTGTCTCTACCAGCTGAGAGATTACATTGCCATACTCTTTCGGCTCAAAACTTTTCAGTTTTACTGCTGTTTTCTTTGCATATCCGGAGCTTGGATTCATACTTGTTGATTTTCCGATATTTCTGTCAAGACCAATCGGGCAATTTAAGCCATTGCCGTCAACAATTGCTTTTTCCAGAGAAATTGCAATGGATTCTTTCAGGATAGTACGGATGTAATTATCCAGAAATGCCGGTCCAAGGTCTAACATGTCCTTCGGAATCACAGTATAAGCAGTCAGCTTATAGAGTGTCAGTGATACTTCGCGGAAGCTGGACTCCAGTTTCTTAGTAATTTCTCCGTTGATCGGTCCCCACACTGCTGTCTGTTTGGTATGGTCGTTCAGAATCCATCTGGTAAGGTATTTCACGTCCTGGAAGTTGATCTTACTCAGGAGTGCATGTTCCTGTGTCAGTTCACGGAATACATCTTCAATGATTGTTTCCGGCATTGCCCCCTCTGTGCCGAGCAGTGAAGTGAACTCCTGTCTTGGATCTGCTGCCTTTCCTGCGGTGATCATTTTCTGATAGAACTCTGTCTCTGCCCCTGTCAGCTGACGGTAGCCTCGCTGTGCCAGTGCTGCCCTGTCGCCTGCTGCCATTTCGTAATCCGCTTTGACGGATTCCACTACGGACTCATGAAACTGCTCCCATGCCTGTTTTACGGCATTTTCATCTCCGGACTTCATAGCCGCCTGTAATGCCACAATTGCTTCTTTCTGTCTTGTTCTGTTTGGATTTCCTAACATTTTTGTCCTCCTGCTTTATGAAAAAATATTAAAAAATGCATCCATCATGGATGCATCTTCTGGATCATCTTTTTGGTTTTCTCCGACCAGTTCCTCAAATTCTTTTAATGTGTCAGAAAAATCATCTTTCTGGAACTTTTCTCTCATCTTCCGGATGTTCTGCAACGGTTCATCCGGTACGATCAGCGGATCATCTGCTTCACGACCGGCAATTTCATCAATGAAACCATATTCCAGTGCCTTATCCGGTGTCAGGATGGTTTCTTTTTCCATCATCTGTTGCAGTTCATCCTCTGTGATATTTTTTGCACGCTGCATAAACAGTGCACGGGATGATTTCATCATTTCATCCAGCTTGTCCGCTTCTGCACGAAGTTCTGCGGCATTTCCTGCCGTGCACACCCACATTTCATGGATCAGTGCACTGGTTCCCTCGCCCATAATACGTTTGTCACAAGCCTGTAAGATTACAAACGCGATACTGTGAGCTACACCATCCACATAGCCTGTCTTATGCGCTCCATGGCGCTTTAACTGGTTGTAAATTGCCGTACCTTCCTTGACACTGCCGCCGTTGGAATTTATGTACAGACAGATTTCATCCGTTTCCGGAATCTGCGCCAGTTCTTCCCGAAAATGCTTTGCACTGGTTTCTGAGTCATCTCTGGTCCATGTTTCCCAGTTCCAGTCGCCTTTTTCCTCAATGTCATCATACAGGTAGATGTTGTGTACTTTTCCCTGTGTGTTGAACATGTAGTACAGTTTTGGGAGTTTTCCCATCACTCAGTCCCTCCTTCTGCCGGTTTTGCCTGATCTTCCACCCGGCTGTAGTTATTTGTCATCCAATGCTGTCGGCTCCATGTTTCGTTTAATGGCATTAATCCGTTTTCCTCACGGACTTCATCAATGCACATCACTCCTGAAGCAATCAACTTATCACTGCTGGTTGCCATATCGAACAGATCACGGTGTTTTACTTTTCCTGTATAACATTGGTAATAATTTCCCTGCAGGTATTCTTCTTTTGTGGCACGCTTATTCAGTACCGCCGTGATCGCATCTGCGAATGGATCCACAGCAAACGTCAGGAATACATCCCCGATGTCTTTCACATTTGTAACCTGCCCTGTCATCAATGATTGCGGGATTTTGAATGCCTGTCCGACAATATTAAAAATATCTTCCCGGAGTTTGATCAGATCTGAACTGTCCTTTGCGGATTTGTTTCCGGATTCCTCTTTCAGTTCCTCACCGTCATACTCCACATAGGTTGCATATTCATTCTGCATGTACGCTTTGATATTTTCAGCGATGACATTCTGATACTCATTGGCGAATTCAGTATCTCCCGTCTTTACACTGTCGACTTTAAGTTTGAACTTTCGCCCGTTCGTGTCCCGGAATGCCCGTGCTGCTGTTTCCAACAGTTTCCCATATTCTGCATACAATCCATTGATCACATTGCAGATATTTTCATCTTCCATTTTGAACAGGTAAACTTCCTCTGCCCGAAAAATGCGGTCCATCTGGAAGCCACCAGACAGAACTACACCATCATACAGATTTCCAAGCACCGGACGTTCCTGCCGGATGCTGAAACTTTCCGCACAATGCAGTTCGCCGTTAATTTCCACCACCAGTGCACCCTCCGGATTCCGGATCATTTTGTTGATCACACGGTGCCAGAACAGTGTGCTGTTCTCGTTTTTGTTCGGTGCCACATTCAAAGTAAAATAATCCTCATTGATCACCGGACGGTTATCAGAAAACACCCGGAACTCACTCAGGCTGATCGCATTGGCAATCAATGATGCCGCCGTATAAATGGCAGCCTCCCGGAAATAAATCTGTTCCGGTACTTCAATGGCTATCGTTTCCGAAGATCCGATTTTTACCTTTCCCAGAAATTTTCCCAGGAAATCAAATACTTTCAATCTACATTCCCCCTTCTGATCAGCAGATAGTTCTTAATCTTCCACCAATCTTTACGCGTACTTTTATCTTATCTTCCTGTGTCATGGCTGCTGCAAATGCCATAAAACCGTCTGTTTTTCTGCTTTTTGGTTCTATTTTTTTGTATTCCACGTTTCCCTTGTCATTAATTTCCGCTTTCACATTCCACGTATACCACCGCATGATCGTACTGGTTCCCCATTTTAGTAATTTCTTGGAGAAAATATAGCCAATCGTAACCGCCACTTTCATCAGATCTGACGGACGTATCGTTTTTACATTTCCTCTTTCCGGAGTAAATCCTATATCTCTTAGCGCATCTTTCAATACGGTGTATCTAAAATAATCCATAGTGATCATCTCAATATGGAATTTTTTTGCCTTATCCACAAGCCAATTTGCAACCAGTTTTGGATCAATCTGTGTTTCTTTCACAAACGTCAAAACGCCTTCCGCTTCTGCCTGTTTTAAAGGATATTTGATTCTTGGAAGATCAAGAGAGTTTTCGCATACCCATGTGTGGTGAATCCAGAACCGTTTTTCTCCATCTTTAAACAGTAATCCTATGGCGGTAAAATCATTTGTCAATGAAAGATCTATTCCTGCCACACAGCTACTGCCTTCTAATGCATTTTCATCAATTTCCTGTGTTGCCGCCACCAGATTTTCCCAAGCTGTTACGCTGTATTCTGTTTCCATTTTTGGACGGTTCATTCGTTTCGTCAAAAAAGCGGAATTGTTCACCGGATCATTTTTATATTCCTCATATTCCAGCTCCATTTCATGAAGCAATGTGGGGAAATATTGCAACGATGGATTTGCCATATACCAGTTTTTCTTATCTTTTACCTGTTCCTCTGCATTTTTTCCAAGTCTACAGATAAACGGTAATTCTCCGTTATCCGGTCTTCTTCCGTGCAAAACATCCAGTTTTGCATTCAGTTTTGCATCCAATGGACCATCTCGGACATCACCATTTGTCGTGATGATTGTTTTTCTGGGATGTGCTACTTTTCCAAGACCTGTGGTTACGACATTGATCAGTTTATAATCCTGATACGCATGGTATTCGTCAAAATCAACCTTTCCAGGGCGACCGCCGTCTTTCGTACCCGGTGCTTTTGTATGATATTTCAACGTTGATCTGGTTCGCAGATTCGTGATTTCTTCCAGATTCCACTTAAAATAATTTTTAAAATATATTTTATTGGACTCCAGAATTTCATAAATATCTTTGAATGTCGCCTTTGCCTGGTCCTCAGATGTTGCAAACATATCTATGTTGTAATTTTTCACCCCGTTTACAGGCGTTACCAATGCAAAATTTTCAAAAGCCAGGTATCCGTTTTTCCCCGCACCACGTCCAACCATGACAAAAAGGTGTGGAAATCTTAGTTGCCCGTCTGATCGGTAGGTACAATTGTGCAGCGTAAAACAGAATTTTTCCCATGGAAGCAATTCGTATGGAAAATATTTCTGCAAACCAAGATAACGGTGAAGCTGTTCCTCATCTACATAAATATCTTCTTCCCGGAATACTTTTTCAACAAAATCACACAGCAAAAGCTGTTCTTCACAGACACGGTACTCACCACTCCGAACATATGCGATATATTCATCTATTTCCTTACAGATCATCATTCATCACATCTTCTCCGGTTGGTGCATCCGTGGTCAGTCCCATCTCTTTTAAGATCGACAACATCTGTTTTTCCACAGCAACCAGATCTTTGATAGATTGGTTTTGTTTCATAATTGGAACACCCGATGCTGACAGTGTTTCATACGAAACTCCACGCGTTTTGATATCTTTTTGCAACATTTTTTTCGTATCATACAGCTGGAGATAGTCATAAATCAGATCCTGAAAATGAGCAACATTTGCATTTTTTGCTTCCAACTGTTTGATCAGAGATTCCTTTATTTTCGGCTTTGACGGTGCTCGCGTTGTCTTTTTCTTCTCAGTCGGTGCTCTGGTTTTTTTCAAGATTTTCTCCTCCAACTTTTTTATTTTTTTATCACGCGCGAGTGCGCCCGGTTTAGTCGTGCCCTTCTTCCGTTGTAAGTCCTTCCCAAAATTTAGGGGTATAGGGGGTACGGGGGGCTTACCACCGTTCCTCGTTCACCTGTTTTTTCTTTCTGTTTCCAAATCTGCCGTGTATCTCATCATGGCAGCGGTGACACAGTGGCAACAGGTTTGGATGTTCTACTCCGTGATAGATATAGGTCCTGCTCAGTGCCAGCTCCGGATGTGATCTGACGTATTGTACATGATGCACTTCGTCCACTGGTCTGATGATTCCTTTTCGTTTACACAGCACACACTCATTATGTGCTTCGCGAACCACCTGCTGCCGAAGCTCCAGCCACTGTCTGCTCTTATAGAACTGGTACAGTTTATTCTCCTGTATCAATTCACGGATCCATGCAGTTAATTCATTCTGTGTCATGTCTTTCCCACCGCCACATGTATCGTCCGGACGATTTCTTCATTTGCAATTTCAATTACAAAGCGGACCTCATGAAGTCCCGTAGTCTGTGCTTTCACCATGCAAGACAGAACATGTTCATCCACCTCGCATATGCCATCCGCTTCTTTTTCATCTGTGTCACAATTCCACACTTCATACCTTGCACCCGCAATCTTGAATGGTAGATCATCCTCAGATTTCACAGACATGTACAATATTCTTTTCTCACCCTGATACATTCTCAGCATGTGTCACGCTCCCTTCCAGTACAACCCAGAAGTCATTCATGTTTCCCTGTGCTGAATAGTCCAGCATTTTAATTTCATACCGGAGTTTTTCCAAATCAACCGTGTACAGGATCGTTGCCATGTATGCCTGATTACCAGCATCGTCCACAGCATAAAGAGCGACGATATACTCGCCACTCTCCATAAATGGGACTGTTGTCTTCCAGATGTTTTCATCTGTTTTATCGAAAACAATTCTGCTGTTTCCAAGCGTGCCCCATACCTGTGTGATCATTTAGTCGCTGACCTCTGCAGCAATGATGTAGGTCTTGCCTGCATCTACCGGGTTCGGTGTCATTGTTACAGACTTAATAACCGGTGCCTTTGTATCCAGAGTTACCGTTCTGGTTACAGTAGTGGTCTTTCCAGCTTTGTCCTTCGCAATGATTGTGATGGTATTGCTTCCCTCTGTCAGTGTTACATCCTTGCTGAAAGAGCCATCTGATGCGACAGTTACGGCTGTACCGTTGATGGTTACTGTTACCTGTTTGCTTGTAGCATCGTCTGTAGTACCTGTTACAGTTACTGTAGATTTATTTGTTACAAGTCCTGCTGTCGGTGCAGAAATGGATAATGTCGGTGGGATTGTATCCACTGTAAATGTTACAGATTTCTGTACTGCTGCATTTCCATCGTAATCACTTGCAGTTGCAATGATTGTATGCTCTCCATCTGTCAACGCAGTTGTCGGAGTATAGCTGCATGTATATCCGTCTGTAACTGCTGTCTTTGTGATCTTAGATGCATCCACCGCAACATTGTCTACTTTCAGTGCGATAGTTGACGGATTTACTCCAGAATCATCATCTGTGATCTTCCATGTGATAGCCGGTGTACTGTTAGCCAGATACTGCCCTGCTGTCGGTGATGTGATTGTGATCACTGGTGCAACTTTCTCTTTAACCTTTAACTGTAAGCTGCTACCAAGCGTGCTGTCTGTTGCATCCTTTGTGGTGGTGTTCCCCGCTTCATCTGTCGCTTTTACTGTGACCGGATAATAATGTCCCGTCAGAGTATAACTGGACTTAGCTGGTGCGGTTGCTGTCGCTTCCCATTTGCCACTGGTCTGATTATAGGTCAGTGTGACTGACTGACCATTAACGACCGCCTGTACTGTTTTTACACTCATACTTTGATCTCCTTTTCTTTTTGGTGTGTAATCATATGGGTAGTTATATGGATAATCCAGTCCGTATGCTTTATTCGCTATCGTGACTCGGATCACATAACTCTTATTTACCTGAACCGGATTCGGACTTATTTCTGCTTGTGAAATTGTGATCAGTCTGCTCTCTGCCATGTTCCTCTCCTCCGGCTCCCGTTTTTTGCATAAAGAAAAGACAGCAGGTAAATCCTGCTGCCTAATCAATGCTAAATTCTGCTATTTGTTATTTTCTATAAATTCTTTCATCATGTTCGTTAATTGAACACCCATTGCAATTCCTTTTTCCTTGCATGCTGTCTGGAATTCCTCTGCCACTTTCTTATTAACCTTATAGGTTTTTGAGATCATGCCAGCTTTTTCATCCCATCGATCCTGTGGTCTTTTCTTTTTTTCTTCCATGATTTACCGCTTCCTTTTCATTAATCTTCCAATTACGTCCACTAACATATATGCACCTGCACACATAAGTATCACAGAAGCATATATATTTCTTCCGGAAGCTATGAAAATAATCCATGCGGCAATTACAAATAATACATTAAACTTTGTACTTTTCATATATGTGAACTACCCATTGTCTAAAGCCAATGGGCTTCCTGCTTCGCAGACCTCGTAA
>ENA-ORTJ01000216-ORTJ01000216.1-human-gut-metagenome-genome-assembly--contig:-NODE-216-length-54455-cov-15.726324_pt1 | contig 54455 bp, 51 predicted proteins | sample MGYA00242069_ERZ509187 | MGnify/ENA primary metagenome ERZ509187 (study PRJEB26280, sample SAMEA2338779) | human gut metagenome | biome: human gut; feature: human-associated habitat; material: faeces... | reverse complement strand
CGACAAGAGTTCTTACAACCTCGATTTTCTTAGTTTCTGTATTATAGTGTTTCCAGCTCATAGTGTAGTACCTCCTGATTATTTATTCTGATTGCCGATTTTCTTAAGAGAAATGATCTCATTCCTGAAAACAAACTCATAGTTACCTTTTCTCTGTAAACTGATAACTGCATTGGTTTCGTCTGCGGAAAGTTCAATGTGCAGGATATAGTCGTTCTGATGTTCCATAACCGGACGCTTTTCCTCCTGAGCATTCAGAAGAGTAGTAAGATCCTCAAAGAACTGTTTCTGTCTGGTCTTGCTGCTGCCGGACTTTGTACTGGTCTTACTGATGATCTTCCATGTTTGCTCCGCCATGACTACAGCATGGAAGCAGGAAAGCTCTGAAATGTAGCCACGGAGACAGGTTTCTTCAGTTTCTTTGTTGTAATACATCCAGCTCATGATCTACACCTCCACAATAACTGCAACAAGTCCGTTCTTGGTGACTGCTGCCTTATAAGCTGCTGCACTTACATAATCTGCAAAGTGCCGTTCGTTCATAATCTCTGATTCACATAAGCCTACAGAGAGAACGATTACCTTGTAAAATGTAACGGTTGCCTGAATGTTGATCTTCATGCTCTATGTTCTCCTTCCTGATCTTCAATGTCGTATTGCACAGGTGTCTCATTGAAGATAAAATTCAACAGAGTGTCCCATCTGTGCAGTGGCTCCATAGCTTCCAATGTTGGAATAACGTCCTGCGGATATGTGGTGCTAGGAAGAAAACGGTCGATGATCTCCTGAAGGTACTCCAACTGTACCTGATTGTATTCATCATTAGTGATCTCGTCCTCTTGCATTAGGTGGAATGTGTAGCCCCAAAAGCGATTGAACGCTGCCAGTGGTGTGATGTGTCCCTCTGTGATCCAACGTGTCAATACGCTTTTAATGGCATTGATGTCTATTCTTGTGCCGTGTGTCATTGTGAAAACCTCCTTGATCTGTGATTAATAGCCGAAAAACAGCCAGTGTACGATCATTCCATAAGGAATCCCGACCATGAAAAGGATGAACAGCAGCCACTGTAAGCCGTTGTACAGCTTTCTTCGTATGTACTTTTTCAGACGGTACTTAAAGATTGTGCACCACTGGCTATAAGTCATAAGTCGCTGTGGCTGTGGATCAGTGTGTTTCATGGTTTTGTCCTCCTGTGAAATGATGTGATTTTCTTGTGATCCTCAAGGGAAGAAATTTCTTCCCATGAAGATCGAAGGAAAAATATAGATTTACCCGTCATGCCGATAGCACAGCAATAAACAATTTGATAGAAACCCCGTAACGCCGATAGGTCAGCGATTGACTACCTGACCGCCGTTGTGACGGTCAACGCTCACAGCTTAAAGCCCTGTTTATAGTGGCTGTGACCACTTGTTAATCAAATATTCTGGATAGCTACATATCTTCGTGCATCCTGTACGCACTCAGCTTTAGTATTGCCGAAGGCTACAGCATTGCCCCAACTATTTCTTGCAACCCATTCTGATACCATGCCATTACTTTTGGCTCTTGAATTATAAGGATCATAATGTTCGATTCTTTCAAAGATTAATTCTTTAAGTTTCATGTTCTCACCTTTCTCCGGTTAACCTCCACCGGAAGGATCAGCTTCTTATTTAACATATAATCTGCGGTACTGGCTAACTCTCTGATATTCTGCAAGGCTACCAAGATCCGCCTCAAGTCGTTTGGTATCAACTGTACGGCGTTCACAGGTGGAAATCTTTACTGTGAAGTCGTTACCAGTTTCGGAAAGCTTCTCATTGGAATCCAGATAACCGATGATCTCACGTTCCACAGCTTTTAATTCTTCGTCAAGCTGTTCTTTCATAGCTTTCAGTCCTCTGTAATCTGCTACAACCTTCTCAAGTTCGTTCATTGTTCTACACATATGTTTTATCCTCCTGTGAATTGATCTCTTATGTTGCAACCCTTGAATCATCTTCCTGACTATTTGCTTGACCACTGCGAAGCATCACAGGTATATGGATTCAAGTATTGGAAGCTTTCGGCTATCCGGTTGCTGGTGTGTTGCTGTTGTTTTGTTGTTGAGATTATTATAACACGATATCGTGTTGCTACAAGATGGAATAGTGCACAAACATAACACGATAGCGGTATAACGAAATTGTGCAATACTTATAACACGATAGCGTTATCATTGACAATTCCCAATAAAAATGATATCGTGTTATAAAATAAGTGATTATATATTAAGAAAGAAGTGAGAATTATATGGAAGAAAAGAAAAAAGCGTCAGAAGCCCATATGAGAGCTACAGCAAAATGGGAAAAAGAAAATTACGACAAAGTTCTTGTAAGATTTCCTAAAGGAACTAAAGAGCAGATCATAGCAGCAGGAGCAAAAAGTGTAAACGGTTTTATTGTAGAAGCTGTACAGGAAAAATTATCTAAATAATTTATAATAATGAGCTTAATGGGGAAGTCGGGGGACGTGCTGCACCTGTTCCGAGCCTGTTCGGAGGTGGTGCTTTATGAGTACATATGAAGAATTACAACTGATTGTATCTGTTGCGATGCTTATAGTTGCGATACTGAATTATACACATAAAAAATAGCCGTCCTGCTCTCGCTAAAGTTTAGGAACGACTATTTTTTAGTAATAACTATTAACTTTCGCCGGAACGGGTGAGCTGCATTCACCTTCCGACTTTCCTGTTAAGCTCATTATAATATAGAAAAACAAAGTTGTCAAATAGAAACATGGTAGAAATATTTTAAAAACATAACACGATATCGTTATACATAATATACAAAAAACGTATAATGATATCGTGTTATTTTTATTGATTATTCCGACTATATAATAACACGATATCGTTATATAATTAAGCCATAATCAAACAGAACAAAGAAACACAAGAAAAAACAAAGCAACACGGAACACAAAAAGAAAACACTTTCTATATGGAGGAAAAAAGATTATGGCAGCAGGAAAAGCAAATGTTTATGAAATGGTAACAGCAAGAATCATTGCAGAGCTTGAAAAAGGCAACATCCCGTGGGAAAAGCCGTGGACAGGAACACAGACCGGAGCATTTAACCGGATCAGCAAGAAACCTTACAGCCTTATCAATCAGATGCTTCTGCTTCATACCGGAGAGTATGCAACATTTAAACAGTGGCAGGATCTTGGCGGACATGTTCGTAAAGGTGAGAAATCAGAGATCGTTGTTTTCTGGAAGATATTAGAAAAAGAAGAGACAGACAAAGACACCGGAGAAAAAGAAATCAGGAAGATCCCAATGCTGAGATATTACAATGTATTTCATATTTCACAGGTTGAAGGTGTTGAGCCACTAGCGAAACCTTTTGAAGAGGTGAAACCGATCGAAGAAGCGGACAGAGTAATAGCTGATTATGTGAAAAGAGAAAACATTGATTTCGAAGAATGTGCAAGCAATCAGGCATATTACAGCCCGTCATTTGACAGAGTTGTGGTTCCAATGAAACAGCAGTATAAGAACATCAACGAATATTACAGCACAACATTTCATGAGCTGACACACAGCACCGGACACAAGAACAGATTAAACAGATTACAGACCGGAGCTGTTGCAGCTTTCGGATCAGAGACTTACAGCAAGGAAGAGTTGGTTGCAGAGATCGGAAGCGCGTCCCTCATGAATCTGTTAGGAATTGAAACGCCTAAGACATTCCGTAACAGTGCAGCATATATCCAGAGTTGGTTGAAGGTTCTCAGGAACGACAACAAGTTTATAGTATCAGCAAGCAGCAAGGCAGAAAAAGCAGTTAATTACATAATAGCAGAGTAATAGAAACGGGAGGGTCAGCAGTGATCCTCCTTTTTTAGTTCGTTGTATTCCTTTTTGCTGTGTCTGGCTGCGTTCCTGATCTCCGGTGTGGTTTGTGTTCCGGTTTGGTTTTGGATCGGCAGCAGGTTACACTTCCAGACTGAGAAAAGCACAAGGCTTGTAAGATGTTTCTATTCACTGTTAAGAATATAACGAAGTTGGCAAAGTTGACAACAAACCACAGGATCCACAGAAAGCACATGGATAGTATGAGGAATACAGGCCACAAGATCACAGGGATCAGAGCTATAAAGAAGGTCACAAGCTTATATCTAAAAGAGCATAGCATATAAGGCTTAAAGAGCTTTGAGAGGATCAGAGAGAACAGAGAAGCCAACAGACAGCAGGAGAAGCAAAGGAAGAAGAAAAACCAGAGAGCTACAGCAGACAGCAGACCGGAACCAGATACAAACATTGTTTGTAGCAGGTACAGAGAGCTTGCAGCAGATCACACACAGGCCACCGGAACAGGCAGCAGGAGAGCCAACGGAACAGGTCGCCAGATCACAGGTGTAGCAGATCAGACGTACCTCACAGTTAAGGACTTTATGAGAGATGATAGAGCAGGAACGGACGTTACCGGATGCAGTCGAACAAGTACAGGCCGGATGATCTCAGAGCCATTACAGTTCGATATACTCATCATAGAGCAGCACTATAGACGCAATACAGAACAGCAGGAAAACAAGTGCTTTTCCGGTACAGGATCAGGTAGCAGGTACAGAGATCACAGCAGAGAAGGAAGAGTAAGAAAAAGCTTGTTTATCAGTGGTTGGGGCTACAGTTGCAGGAAATACAGTGCTTTTACAGGGGGACGGACTGAAGGACAGAAACGCTTTATTCTGTGGCTGTGGGACTGCCTGAGATGATTTTATTTAGGAAAGATCAGAGAACAGCAAGAGAACCGGAACCGGATCAGACGGAACCAGATCAGCAGGAGGGGGAGAGGGGCAGCAGGTGACAGGGGTGCTTTCAACTTAGAAGGGGCTTGTTATTTCCGGTATTGCCTGAATGTGGTATGTTTTTATACTGACCTGAAAATGAAGATCCTAAAATGAAAGTTGAAAGCGTACAGAAGCCGAAAGGGGGTCACTGAAATGGACACCCCTCCCCGTAATGTGAGCAGGGTGAACGAATTTTCATTCTTACTTATTGAGCTGTACAAAAAAATGGAGCGGCGAATCACCACCCCATCCATTATATCCATTCGTCCATAATCCAGCACTGGTTATAGTCTTTTGTATATCTGTCCCCTGTTTCCTGCATCAATAACAGTAATAATAAGCTTGCCATTATCTACAGTGTAAATAATACGGTATGTGCCAACTCTGAGACGCAGGACGTTATCATAGCCTTGCAGTTTCTTGATATCTTCACCTTCCGGGAGCTTTTCAATGGCTGCCACAATGCGTTTTTTCTCATTGAGAGGAAGCTTGTCAATGAATTTCTTAGCTTTTTTCTTGAGGACGATTTTATACATCAACCAATCCCCCATTCTTTTTTGCACTGTTCAAGAGAGTATTCTTCATCTTTTGTTGGGTCAGGATCATTCAGATAATCTTCGTAAAGGTTACGGCAGTATGCGTCATCGGAATCTTCATCAGCAGTAATACCTTGAACATAAGCCAGAACATAGCCAAGTTTGTATTCAGGAACATAATCCAGCAGTTGTATGATTTTATCTTTTTCTGACATGGTAACACCTCCTTGTGTGCTTATGACTATATTATAAACCAACTGGAAGGAATGTTCAATGCTATTAAATGAGATGGAATCCCAGATGCTTACCCCATATTTGTATTAAGCTGTCCTGGCGATTCACCGGATTAGATTATACCAGCATTTTTTATATAGGATATGTGTGACAAACCTGACGTAACGAAACGTTCGGTCATCAATTCAATGACCAAATGTTTTTAAGATTGTAGGGGCACTGAAATGGACACCCCCTGTGAGTATTGTTCAATGCTATAAAACTACCGACCCGATTCAGGGCGTCCTCACTCTCATCACCGAGCAGTCTTTCCTTGATAAGCGCATCCGTGTATTCGGTACACCGGAAGATCCGCTGTTCCTGGCAAAAGATGTTGCCGATTGGATTGATTATAATGTTTCTTCTGTAAATAAAATGCTTGCTAATGTGGATGAAGATGAAAAAACCACTCGGAAAATTATTCCGAACGGTTCAAATTATAAAACTGAAGCATGGTTCCTTACCGAAGATGGCCTGTACGAAGTTCTCATGCAGTCCCGGAAACCGAAAGCCAAGGAGTTCAAGAAAGAAGTTAAGAAGATTCTGAAGAGTATCCGGAAAACTGGTGGATATGTTGTAGGACAGGAGAATATGATGCAGCACAGAACGTATGAGAGACACAGATCTTGTACGTTCTTTTTTTATGTCCGACCGTCCCGGGGGCACTTCCAACTTTACAGAATGATTACATTATATAGGATATATAGGAAGAAACTAGATTCAAAAAAACGAGCAGAAAAATTTTGAGAGTGCAGCAGTGTTTTCTGATCTGTAAATAAGTGCTGCCCTGTGAGCGTCCTATAGACCTGTAAGCCGGGTTCTATGTCAGACGATAACTTCTCCGCCGGATCAGTTAGGATGGATTACAGAGCTATCAGGTGAGTTACAGTCCACAGATCGGGGTAAGCAAATGTGCCGGGTAAGTAGAGTATCAGGAGCAGGTCGGAGAGTGATCTGATTCAGGAAAGGCGCAGCAGTTAGAGTAATAGCGTTACTCGGTCCGTCAAAAGTCCACTGTGACCGGAGAAAGAGCCTGACATGGACTGGAATTTATGTGGCTGGTACTGGCTGTATCAACAGATTGTGACCGCCAGAAAGAAGAGAAATTTCCTATATAATGGACTGAGATTGAATTTTTTAGTGACTTTATGATCGGATTGAACTATGGGCTTCTAGGACACGTATTCGATCAGAAACGGATCAGAGGTGCTGCATGGACTTGTACAGGATGCTCTGTACGGGCTGTTAGATGCTCTGAAGGACACTGTAATGGGTAAGGTTGAAGATTGGGACGTTGCGAAGGGTGAGTTGGGAGTGGGTGTCAGGGGAGCTGGTTTGGCTGTTATGGACGTATTCTTTTGAAAAAATTTAAAAAAATTTTCATAAGCCTGTAACGCGCGTATATGGGGCTAGAATGGATTTTAAGGTTTAGACGGATAACTTCCCATTGAGAAGATTACAATGGATTTTTGTATCAAAAAGATAAAGAAAAGTCCTTAAAACATGGGTGAAAAATTGCTTGGGTAAGTGTATAGCAAAAGATTGAAAAGACAGTTATTGCAGCTATAAAAAAACTACTTTCTGACTATTGACAAATTTACATATAAATGTTAGCATGACTTACACAACATAACAAGAACAAATGTTTGTAAAAATATATGGAGGAATGAGAAAATGAAAGAGATGGATGAAGTTCAGCAGTTTGCGGAAGAACTTGAGGATGAAGAGTTTATGGATGATCTGGAAGAGTATGATGAAGAGATTGAGGATGAAGAAGATACAGAATTAAAAATCTCTGATCTTACCGAAGAAGAATTGCAGGCTTTACAACTTTTACAAGAGCTGGCAAGCGTTTCGGAGAAATTATGGAATGCTCACATAGCAAAGTTATTGGAGTATAACAAAACTCATGAAGTAAAGATGAAAGAAGAAACTGTAACAATAGAAGATGGAGAAACGTATATAGTATATTCAGCATATCTTCCAGACGAAAAGGAAGAAGATGGAATCTGGGTTCCGCTTGGAGCTATTCCGGTAGAAGCTGAAAACGTAAAAAGCAGACGAGGGCCACGAAGCTTGGCAAAGCCTACATTCTGGAAGTATATTAAGAAACCTGCAAATGCTGAGGCAAGAAAACGCTTGGAAGAACAAATTGATCCGAAGTTAATATGTCCAATGAATGCCGTAGTGAGTGTCTTTGATGAAATGGAAGAAAGATCAAGCAAAAAAAGGACTAAGACAATACCGATAGAAGAGTTTTTTGCTCCCGTTAAAGGTCGGGCGGAATCTCGTCATACTCAGAAAATTAGAGAATATGCTGAACGGTTGAATGCCATTATCACAAGAAATCGCATTGAGCAAGCAAAGAATCCTTACAAAAAAAGCAAAGATACTTATGTTCTTCTTGTCGAAGAGATAAAAGAAATTCAAAAAGATATGAAGAAATCTATTAGAAAAATGAATCAAAAAACTATGAGCCAGTCAATAAAGTTGGCAATGGGATGTGGGGAAAGAGTTACACCGGAAGTAAAAAAGACATACAGCAGAGTCGGAACACATATTTTAAAGCTTCTTTACGATTATGATAAGGATTTATTCTTGTCATGCTTTAAGAAATTAGATGATGGGAAGGAGGACATGACGGGGACGGATGCTGATGGCAGGTAGTGCGGTTACCGGAAGCTCGCAAAAAGCGCGTAGGTCAGTTGCAAAAATCGTCAAAAAACCCTGATAAAATAAGGCTTTTTCGATGGTGCATTAATGAATGCTATATGAGAGGAAAACTTTTTCACTTTGACATAAGAAAATAGGACTATAATACACTGCTACAATGACGTAAACTCGTCTTTTTATGAGGAAAAGTGGAATTGTTGAATCTTACTATCGTGTTAATCGGATAGAAGAAAAATTTATATTTATCAAGATTCGAAGTGTCCTGTTGTTCCAGGCACTTCATTTAGTTTAAGGAGGAATGAGAACAATGTCAGAAAGAAAACATGTAATTCTAAAAGTATCACCGGAGTTCCACAAGGAGCTGAAGATTTTTGTGGCACTGAAGGGAACTACGATGCAGGATTATCTGTTCGATCTGGTAAAAGCAGATATGAACAAAAGTATCAAAACTACGCAGGAATAATCAGAAAGCAGAGGTAAGAAGTAATGAAAAATCAGAGAGAGCAGAAAACTCAATGCAAAACAAAGGCAGTACGTAGCCAGAGGATTGCGTGGATGTTAAGGAATGAAGGGTTCCCGGTCATAAATATAAGGCCAAACAGATGTATGCCAAACCTGAATGTGTTCATATTTGAAGCAACACCGGAATTATGTGCTGCGTTAAATGAACATATCAAAAACAAAGATAATATACGGAATAAGTAGGAATAAAAAGAGAGTCGGAGGAAAGAATCATTATGAGTGATAATAAGCAGTTTGATAGAAGCAAATGCTTCACATTTTTCAATACATACCGTACACAAGGTAAAAGAATCCGTGAGAAATATGGAGATAAAATGGCAGCAGATTATTATGAGGCAATCATAGATTATGGTTTAGATCAGAAGCCTATCACAGATGATGAGCTTATGCTATTAATCGGGGAAACTCTTATGGAAACGATTGATTCATCACAGAAGAGAAGATCCAGAGGTTTCGGAGAAAATACAGAGCGTACCAAGGCAATCATCGAACTGGTACGTGACAACCCGGGCATATCACAAAGTAAAATCGCATCGGCGGTACACTGTAGTAAGAGTACCGTTAGTACCGCATTGAAAAACTTTAGGGAAGGCAAGTACAAAGAGGTGTTTGACTTTAACATTATCATAGGCGGTACTGAGTACAAACCTGATGGCAGTACCGTCACAGATGAGAGCGAAAGTGAGTATGAAAACGTGCCAGAATCAAGCACTGACGGGCAGTACGGTACAGGTACTAATACTAATACTAATTATAATACTAATAATAATATTAATAGTACCGAACGGTACCAGTACCACTCCGTAGGTAGCCGGAACACCGTTACGGTCAACATGGACGCTGACGCTTCGGACGCTTCGCTTGATATGGTCGCTAACGCTCCTGGTAACTCCGCTGACGCTGCGCGCTTACGCTTGCCTGTTGCATCAGAATGGCCAGCAGAATGGATTGAAAAAGATATACGAAAATTGGATCTTAGATTTGATGGAAGGATATCGGATGATGAAATGCCAGGTATTATTGCTCGTACTTATAGACAGCATGTTAACGATGATGAGCTTGACAATGAAGAAATTTTTATAGAAATGGTTAAGGAGTTTACAGGTGGTACTTTTAACTGTAATAAGGATATTATTAAAAAAGTTTGTGCTTATATTTGTGGAGTTTCTGAGAACACTTTTGTTCCTAGGGTTGATCCCAAGCCAGATGATCTTTCTTCAGATACAGATACTGTAGATTCTGGTTTGGATAGTCCTGATCTGACTGGTTCTGGATTGACTGATCCTTCTTCAGATATGGTTTCTACAGATATTACAGATCCTGATTCAGTTACAGATCCTGTGTAGGATTCTTCTGCTGATCCGGGTCCTTCAGATATTACAGCTTCTTCAGATACGAAGGATTCAGATACGATCGTACCTATTAATCAGGATAATACGGATATTTCTGGTTCTAATCCGGGTGATGCAGCATAATGGATCAGGTTTTTGTTTTTACATATGATTGGAGGTATTGCCACTATGGGTAACACATTTACATCTTGGAGCGGTTTGGTTTTGGCACTTCAACAGGAGGTTGCGGAAGCTACAGCAGAAGTAATTGACGCTTCTATGGATGATTTATTTATGAATACAGATCAGTTTTACAGTTCTTCAGAAGGAAGATATATACGTACCGGGACATTGCGTATGTCTCCTGAGAGTGAATTTTCTGGCGGTGGTTCTGTATCTTCCGGGGAGATCCGGCTGAATACCGGGCACAGATATTCTCCTTCTGGAAGAGATACACAGACTATTTATAACTATGCTGAGGATGGAGGATTGCTTGGTAATGGAGGATTCTGGTCACGGACGATGGATCAGGTTCCCCGGCACATACAGGAATCTTTCGGCAGCAGGTTTTCTTGATTTGGGACTGAGGATTGATTTTTACATAGATTTTAACTGATAATTTTACAGATTTTATATAGGAATATAAGGAGAATAGAATAATGACAAACAAATTAATGACTATGGATGAAATTGCAGATAAATACTTTGATCTTGAGATGGCCACCGATGAAATCTTTAGGGATATGGTGAACCGTTGGGATGAATTTACGGAGACAGACCGTAAGCGTGTATGTAAGGTTCTTGCGGAACAGATGGACGCGTATGCTTTATATAAGATTCTGGATGGACTGAGTTACAATCTGGATGTTGCAGATATGGAAAAAGATCTGGAAGAACAGGAACACTACGAGAAGAAAGAAGATATAAAGAGATGTGTTTGCAACCTGATTGATCTGATATAAAAATTCTTGATTAATCACGATTGAATTATAATGAATATTAATAATGAATTTATGATCGAGGGACTGTCTGTGGTGGCAGTCCTTCTTATTATATAAGGAGTAAGATAATGGCTGAGGATTTTAGAGCGAAAGTAACCGCTGAGTTAGATACGGCGGAAGCAGAGAGTAAGCTGAATGCTTTTCTGAACGAGAAGCGAAAGCTGAAGATTGATGTGGAAGTGAATCAGGATTCTGCAAAGAAGATGGCTTCCAGTATAGAAAAAGGTATAAAAGATACAAAGATTGATACATCCGGCATCTCCAAGCAGCTTGCCGGATCTTTTAATATTACGGACAAAAATGTAATCAGTAAGCTGCAATCTCAGATGGACAAGATGATATCCAGTTTGGGAAAGACATGGAATGGTAAGGATTTTGATTTTGGGAAAGCATCAGGCTTTTATTCCGGTATGGACAGCATGGTAAACACGGTCATGAAAAACGCAAAGATCGTGGAGGGTGCTACCGGGAGCTATGATGCCTTTTTTAATTACTTCAAAGATAAGAAAATCTATGTTTCTGATGAACTGAAGAAAGCCATGGGTGAAGATACCTACAAGGAACTGCTTCAGAATAACATCGGCAAGATTGTCCGGGACGCTTCAAAAGGAATATCCATAGATTCCCTGTGGGGAGAAATGAGCAGCTTGTTCCCGGAGCATTTTTCAGATAACATTACTAATCAGGTGGATCAGATCGTCCATGCGTTTGATGTATTGCATCAGGCAAGGGCGGATGTGGGACAGGTAACGACAGCCCAGAATATGACTGCGGAACAGCTCACCGGGATCTCAGACAGTGCAGCGGAGCAGGTTGTAGCGATTGCAGCAAAGCTGAAGGAGAGCCTACAGAGTAACATTATGGGTGCATCCGAAGCAGCTAAGACGACCATTGACCTTGATGTGAATGTAAACACAGATAAGATTTCTTCAGATATCCGGTCGGCAGTAGAAAATGCAGGAAATCAGGCTGAAGGTGCTCTAAAAGTAAACATGGAAGTCAATGAGGAACAGCTGGTTTCCAAGATACGGGAAGCATTAAGCAGTCTTGCAACCGGAGAAGAGCCTGTAAAAGTCAATCTTCAGGTAAATAAGGAATCCTTGCAGGAGGATCTGAACCTTGCGCTGAATGAAATGGATCTTCCGGTACACTTCAAGATTGATGCGGAAGAAATAGAGAGCCAGATCCGGGCAGCAGTAGAAAGTATTCAGGATATGGAGATTGATCTTCGTGTGAACACCAGAGATATCCAGAATGATGTTGATACAGCAGTAAACGGAGCAACCGAAACACCGGAGATCCATGTGCCTGAAGTGGACAGTTCTGGTTTGGCACAGATGCAGCAAGCTTTGAATGGTGTAAATGCAGCAGGAATCCGGGGCCAGAGCGTGTTTAAGTCTTTAGGTGGAAGCTTCCGGGAAGCGTTTTCTGCATACAGTCTGGCAAACATGATGCAGGATGGACTGTATAAGATCGTAGATGCAGGAAAAGAAGCAGTTTCTACCGTAAAAGAGTTTGATGATCTGAAAACCAACCTTGCCATGGTAACAGGAAAAGACAAGATTTATACGGAAGATCTGATGCAGAGCTACAACGAATTGGGGCAGGAGATCGGAAGTATTACGTCAGATGTTGCGGAATCTGCAAATACATGGCTGAGACAGGGACGTTCCATGGCAGATACCAACCAGCTTATCAAAGATTCTATGGTTTTATCTAAGGATGCACAGATGAGTTCAGAAGATGCAGCACAGGTTTTGACTTCTACACTGAATGGATTTAAGCTTGGTGCAGATCAGGCCAGCAGGATCAATGATATCCTGACCAGCATTGACTTAAAGAGTGCTTCGGATGCAGGTGGAATCGGTACTTCCTTACAGAAAGTTGCATCACAGGCGAATAATGTTGGCATGAGTTTGGAGAAAACAGCTGCCATTATTGCTACGATCAAGGATGTAACACAGGGCAGTGATGAAACCATCGGTACATCCTTAAAGAGTATTCTGTCCCGAATGAACAATATCAAAGCAGGAAAATTCGTGGATGATAACGGGGAAGCACTGAATGATGTGGAGAAAGTCCTGAACAAGATCGGTATTACCATGAGGGATAACAACGATCAGTTTCTTGATTCGGAAACAATCATTGATTCTGTGGCAGATAAATGGGACACTTTAAATAAGAATACACAGAAAGCGGTTAGTACAGCTCTCGGCGGAACCCATCAGGCCAACAGTGTGATTGCCATGCTGGATAACTATGATAAGGTAAAAATGCTGACAGAAACCGCTTATAATTCAGAAGGAACCGCAGAGAAGAAGTTTCAGGACAATTATTTAAACTCTCTGGAAGCCAAGACCAATGCCCTGAAAGCATCTCTGGAAAATCTGTCTACTTCTCTGGTATCAGATAACATGTATTCGGGATTTCTGGATGGGGCAAAAGCAATGGCGGACTTTGCAGCAAATACAGATATCTTACAGGCATCTCTGGCCGGACTTGCATCTGCTGGCGGTGTATACGCATTTCAACAGCTGATAAATCTGTTCCGGGAGTTTTCCAACATGGGACAGGCTATGGATATCAGTCGAATGACAGAGATTTCTACAGATTCTTTTGAACAGCTGTTAGGACTGACACAGGGATTAAGCGAATCCCAGACCCGGATGGTACTGTCCAGTACGGCTTTAACAGAAGCACAGAGGGCAGCAGTCCTTGTAAATCAGGGAATGAGTGAAGCAGAAGCGCAGGCTGCCGTTGCTGCAATGGGATTAACCACTGCCAATGAAGCTGCTGCTGCCAGTACCTTTACATTATCCGGTGCTATGGAGGGAATGCTTGCAACACTGATGGCAAATCCTCTGATTCTGGTTGCAGCAGGTGTTACCGCAGCAGTTACAGCTTACAGTGCTTATAAAAGATCCATAGAGGAAGCAGTATCTTCGGCCAAGAGTGCAGGAAATACATGGGAAGAGAACACGACTTCCATACAGGATAATATCAGCAGGATTCAGGAGTTAAGGACAGCACTTGCAACTGGTACTTTAACAGAGCAGGAAGCAGCGGACGCAAAGAGCGAGCTGTTATCCATACAGGAATCTTTATCCGAATCCTACGGAAATCAGGTCAGTGGGCTTGATCTGATAAACGGATCTCTTACAGAGCAGATCGCATTACTGGATCAGGTGAACGAAAAACAGTCTCAAAGCTTCTTGAATGAAAATAAAAAGGGTATTGACAAAGCCCAGAAAGAGATGGAGAAAAACCGTCATACATATTTGGGTCGGTTCTATGATAACGGATCAGAGGAATCGGAAGCAATCAAGAAATCCATTAAGAAGCTTCAGGAAACCTATGGAGAAGATGTATTTAAGCTGGACAGTGCAGACGGAATCACGATGGATATTCAGTTTAATGCGGATGCTTCTACGGCAAAAGACGCATTGAATGATTTCATGACAGAGGTTTCCGGTATTGAGGATCAGTTTGGAGAAACGGATGTAACCGATCAGCTTGCTAATAATGCAGCATCCGGTCTGACAAAAGCGAAAGATGTACTCAGCAAGTATCAGGATATTTATAAACAGGCACAGGAAGCAGAGCTGATATCCGATGATAAGCTGTATAAATCCGGTGATATGGAACAGAAAGCTTCCAAGTGGATTTTAGACTATGCAAAAGCGGTTGAGGACTATAACAATGCGATCTCTGATGGAGATAACAGTAAGATTACAGAAGCATCCCAGAAATTCTCAGAACTGGATAGCACAGTAAACGATCTGGTGAAGAATACAGGCATGTCCGCTTATGCAGATCAGGTAAAAGAAATCCGGGACGAGCTGAATGATACAGCCATTGCCAATGATAAGTTTACCAAGGCCGTAAATGGTACGGACACAAGTAAGTTTGGAAAGTCTGTCTCGGATAATGCAAAAGCACTGAAGGAATTAAACCTCTCCGATACAGACTTCCGGTATGCTTTTGAGACAGACGGAGTACAGGAAGGCGAGGATCAGATCAATGCTCTGGTACAGGCTGCCCTTGATGCAGGTGTTATCAGTGATACTTCCGCATCCAGTGTGGCGAATCTTGCCAGTATGCTTGCAGAGTTGGGTGTAATCTCTTCCAGTACCGGATCTTCTCTGGATGAAGCAGCAGATTCCATCGGGGATATTAGTGAAAGGATCGACAAAGCCAGTGCTGCATTAACCGGAATCCAGAAAGCAGAATCTGTTCTGGATGCACAAAGTACAGGAAAATCTATCTCTCTGGATGATTTCAACTCAGACGAGCTTGCAGATTATACTTCCGCTCTGGAATACAATAACGGAGCTTTACAGCTGAACGCAGAAAAAGTACGTGAGTTACAGAAAGCCAAGGCAGAGGAACAAATCCAGACCAACAACAGCCAGAAAGCAGAAAAACAGAATCAGTACATGCAGAACATTGCACAGATCGAACAGCTTCAGGATCAGTTAAGAGGATTAACCGATGCAAAAGGTGAGGAAGCACAGGCAATCCAGTCCAGTATTGATGCTCTTTTATCGGATAATGACGCTATTGTAAATCAGTGCAATCAGCTGGATCTGCTCTCTGCATCTCTCAGGGAAGCAACTGGGGCTTACCAGAACTGGCTTGACAAACAGAACGCTTCGGAATCGGGTGATATGTTCGATGATGCCATGGGAGCTATGGAAAAGATCGACAACGTAACCAAAAACAGTGATTCTGAGGATTACGGAAGGATTGGAACAAACTCTTATAAGGCAGCGGTGGACTTTATTGTTCCTGATACCGTGGACAGTCAGGACGCAGAAGCCGTTTCTTCTTATATGAGTTCCATTGAACATTACTTTAATCATGACGAGGACGGCAACCGGATCGGTCTTGATGTGCAGGAGTTCTGTGCAAAAGCTACCAAGGCTGGACTGATGGAACTGGATGAAGCTAGTGGCGAATATAAAGTTGCAGGCCAGAAAACCATGGAGGATTTTGCGGAAGGATTGAATCTTTCTATGCCAATGGTTCAGGCTATGTTTGGTGAGATGGAAGAGTTCGGCGGAGAGTTTGACTGGGCGGACGAAGCCACAAAAACGTTAGGTGATATGGCAGTTGCAGCCGGGGAAGCCAAGGGGCGGATCGAGGAAATGTCAGGTGATACCGACATGAATATCCAGATTGATGTTTCCGACATTGAGAACACGGAGGATAAGGTTAAGACACTGGACAATACCATATCTCAGATGCAGAATTACAAAACTACTCTGGATGTGGATTCCTCTCAGGTGGATGATGCCAATGCAGTTATCCAGTATTGTGTTACACAGAAACAGATGTTGGAAGCTCCTGCGGTCATGTCTGTAGATACTTCACAGGTGGATGGTGAGCTTGGAAATGCGTTATCTTTATTACAGCAGTTTCAGGAAGCCCAGAACAGTGTAGAGTTACAGACTTCAGTTGGTGCAGATACATCCGAAGCGCAAGGCAAAGTGGATAGTCTGGTTGGTGAGATTCAGGGATTAAGTCCTGAGATTAAAGCAACACTGGGAATTGATACCACTTCCGCAGATACGCTTTCAGCATCTTTACAGGCATTAAGTCCTGAAATCATGGTAAAAGCTGGTGTGGATTCTTCTGTTGTGGATGCTTATGCAGCAGAAGAAAAGCAATCCTCCGGTAAGGTAACATGGGATAATGAAACCGGGGCTGTAGATGCGTTTGCAGCACAGGTACACCGTTCTTCCGGTCTTGTATCATGGGGAAACGAAACATCCAGAGTAAAGACACATTTCACAGCTACTGGAACCGTAAACTGGACAAATACAACACCACCAACAAAAGGTGCAGGTGGCGCAAATGGTACAGCACATGCCAGTGGAACCGCTCATGCAGCAGGATCAGCACAATACAATCATCTCTCAGGCCATGCACAGGCAAGTGGTAACTGGGCTACGAAAACAGGTGGAACTACTCTGGTAGGTGAGCTGGGACGTGAGATTGTAGTCAATCCTGCAACTGGTACATGGAATACCGTAGGTGATAACGGAGCAGAGTTTGTAAATATCCCGGCAGGAAGCATTGTATTCAATCATCTTCAGACGGAAGCTTTATTGGATCGTGGATTTATAAACAGCAGAGGTCTGGCACAGGCAAGCGGATCGGCTATGGTCAGAGGTGGAATCCCCGTAAAACAGGCCAGTATTGCATCGAAGCATACGACTTACAGTGGTTCAAAATCACCTTCAAATACGGATAAAGCAGTTGCACAAGCTGCAAAAGACAGTTCCAGTGCAGCAAAAAGTGTTACGGATGCAGCAGAAAAAGTGGAATCATGGGAAGATCCATGGAAAAATGCAGTGGATTGGTTTGAACGATTCACGACAAAATATAACAATTCCATAGATCTGAATGAAGCAAAAGCAGAAAATCATTCCAGCTATGAAAACAAAAACAAGTATCTGGATAAAGAGATTGCGGATCTTTCCAAGCTGAAGGGTGGATACCAACAGGCACAGGGATACTATAAATATCAGGCGGAAGCTTATGCAGATATGATCGGACTTTCACAGGATCTCAGAAAGAAGGTTCAGGGTGGAGAAATTAACATTGACCTTTTGGATGAAGATACGAAATCCAAGGTGGAAGCTTATCAGGAATGGTACGATAAGATTCATGAATGTGAATCTGAGCTGGAAAAACTGAAGAAAAAAGAGAAGGAAGTAGATCAGCAGAAGCTGGATAACATTACAGACCGCTTTGATGAGCTGAAAAAAGTGTATTCTACAAGCAGTTCTGTGATCGAAAGCAGATTGAAGTACCGGGAAGAGAACGGGGAATCACAGGCTCCTGGCAGTAAATACTACAAGGACGTAAACAGCCAGAGAAAGGCGCAGGAAGCTCAGGCAGCACTTCTGGAAAAAGAAATGGTGGCATACCGGGCACAGATGGAGAAAATCCGTAAGAAATACGGGGAAGGACATGAACTTTATAAAAAGGCTCTGGCTGGATATAATGATCTCCGGGATGAACTATATAATTGTAAGCAGTCTGCAAAAGAGCTTTCCAATACTATGTATGAGCTGAAAGAAAAAGCTGCGGAATATAAAACTGCAATGTATCAGGGCAGATCCGACAATCTCTCTTCGTTCCGGGATTATAAAGAAGCTACCAATTACAAGGGCAGCAAGTATGGAAAACTGACAGTAAATGATTATGCTCAGGCTGCGAAAACCAATGACCAGACGATTTTAGCATTACAGAACCAGAAAAAGATTGCTATGGCAAAGCTGAAAACACTCTCTTATGGTTCACCGGAATACAATGATAAGCTGGATGAAATCAATGGATATACACAGAAGATCCTTGATCTGGGTAAAGCCAATGCAGAATTTAAGAAATCAGCCGTGGAAATCCGGTTCAAACCGTTTGATGATACCATTGATTCTCTGGATGAACTGATTGACGACTGCGACACCTTAAAAGATATGTTGGATTCAGATACTTTCTTCTCTGATGCTGGTGAACTGACTAAGCAGGGAGCTGCGAACATTGCTCTTATCAATAAGGGACTGAATGCAGAACAGCAGAAAATTGCAGACTACCGGGCACAGCTGAAGAATGTACAGCAAGAATATAATGCAGGAAATCTTACCAAGGAACAGCTGAAGGAATACCAGAAACAGTATAAAGATGGAATCAAAGAATCTTCTCAGGCAATTTACAGCTACAATCAGGAAATGCTGAAAATGTACGAGGATCAGGTTTCAAAAGAGAACGATCTTCTGAAAGAGAACGTTGATATACGGCAGAAAGCGAAAGATGCTAAGGAAGATTACTACCAGTTTGACAAGACTATTAAAAGTAAAAATAAGGATATCAATGCAATCAAAGCGCAGATTGCAGCTCTGGAAGGAACCACAAATGCTGCTGCCAAGGCCAAGCTGGAACAGTTAAAGGCGGATCTTGCAGAAAAAGAGGAAGATCTGGAAGATACCAAACACGATCATGAAATTGATCTGATATCCAAGGGCTATGATAACCTTACCGATCAGGCTGACAAAGCACTGGACAGTACCTTAAATGCAGTGAAATCCAACTCTCAGATGCAGACCGCTGTTATTGACGAGATGCTGAAAACCACAAAGCGGAAATATAAGGATGCTTATACAGAGATCAACCAGATCATTGCGGACACAGGTCTGAAGGTTTCGGATCAGTTCAAGAATAACATCAAGGATTCCAGCCTGAAGAATGAACAGACAGATAAGAAAAAAGCAGACAAAGCAGTAACAGGAATCAAAGACACAAAGGTTTCTGGCTCTACAGGGACCGGAAGTACTGCTGCGGACAAGGTAATACGAAATGCTGCCACAGATGCACAGAATAAAATCCTGAAGAAACTTACATTAAGTCCGAAATCTGTTGTTGTGAACGTGGGAAAGACAGCAACGGTAAAGGTAAGTTTCAGTCCGTCAACCGCAGTCAATAAGAATTTTAACTGTACGGCATCTGTAAAAGGAATCGTGAAAATCACACAGGCAGCAGACAGTATTACCTTGAGGGGATTAAAGGCCGGGAAAACAGTAATCAAAGTTCAGGGAGCTGGCGGATATTGTAAGGCGGTAAGCTTAAATGTGTCTGTACTGAAGGATGCAACGAAAAACTTCAAGATCGTGAACAGTACAGCCAAGAGTAAGAAATATACTCTTACCACAGAAGAGAAAAACCGTGTTCTGAATATGTCAACCGGACAGAACGCCAATACCGTAAAGGCGAACACCAAGAAAGAAGCAGAGCTGAAGAAATGGTATGGAGCATTACCAACTTATACAGGCGGTGATGCAGAGATCGAGAAGATCAAAGATCCGATTGTGAAGCACTTTGCAAAAAAAGGTAAGAAAGCCAGCAATGCAAACATTATAAAGGCAGCTTCGATTTTGGGCTATAGGGATGCTAAAAATGTAAGCAAGTGGGACACCAAAAAGAAGAACGCTATGGTCAAGAAGCTTCAGACATTTGGATTCTCCAAGGGTGGAGTGATCCGAAGCCTGATCCCGGCAACTATGGGAACGCTTCTGGGAGATGCGATCATGAAAAATGGTGATACGGGATTCATTGGAGCCAAACCGGGAGAAACGGTGCTTACACAGGATTTCACAAAGCTTCTGAAGCCAACAACAGCGACCATGCAGGAGTTTACAGAGGTTATGCAGAAAGCAGGAACTCCAAGCGTAAAAGAAACACCAGTCAGACAGGAAGTTACCATGAATAATGATTATCAGTTCGTGATAAATGGTGTGGATGTAAATGATATGTCGGAGCTAAAGAAGGTTATCCGTGGGGAGCTTGATAAACACGACAAAGAACTTGCAAAAGAATTTAAGAAATTCAGATAAAGATAGAAACACGAGGGCATCTGTATCAGCTACAGGTGCTCTTATTTTATGAGTAAAAGGATAAAAAGGAGTAAATGAAAATGAGAAAATACAAAAAATATACCAGAGAAGAATACAGCAAAAAATTTGATGATCTGATGGAGAATACATTTAATTATGTTATGCAGGAAGGAGAGCAGATCGTTCAGTGCAAGGAGCCATACCCGGCATACTGGTTTATGTCTAATAAAGGTTATTTGTTCTCTGCATATGGCAGTAAAATCAAAGTAGTGAAATCAAACCACAGGTATACAGGGACAAAGAATAAAGATGGCAGTCGGACGGGACAGGACTGGTATTATGAGTACAAAGTTGCAGGACAGAAGCACAATAAGCACGTTACCATGTATCGGGTAATGAGTGACTGTTTCTGTGAAAATGAGTTTGGTTCTGAAGATAACGAAATTCACCACATCAGAAAAAAGAACCAGTATAAGCCAAGTGACGGAAAAGAGTGTAACCGTGCAGATAATTTACAGCTGCTGCCCCGGAAAATTCATAAGAATCTGACATATTATGCAAGCAAACTGGACGCAGAGCATAACAAAGAGTTGGAAGAGAAGATAAAAAATGCGGACAGTCCATCCTTTCAGCTTTCACAGGAACAGTTTCAGGACTTGTTAATGGCAGCTTTATATGATTGTAATGTAAGTGGAGGAAAAGCGATCATGTATACGACAACAATAACAGACAATGTGGAGGATATAGAAGCAGAAGCGCATGTTTTGGACGTAGGAAAGATACTGAAACAGAACCTGGAAGAATGCGAATAATTATATACGAAGGAAGAACAAAACAGATGTGAAGAGCATCCCCGGAACGTGACAGGATGGCAGCAGCGGCGGAAGTAGCGGCAACAGTGAGAAGAAAACTCTAGCTGGACCGGCTGTAAGAATATGTCATGTAAGAGCTGGGATGCTCTTTTTTGGTGGAACAAAACAGTGAAAAAATGGAATACAAGGAGAAAAAAATGGGTAATATGGTTGAAAATATGACACCTGAGATGGCGATGGGAATGTTGAAATACATCCAGAATAATGATATTATTGACTTGTCATATGTGCAAGAGATGAAAGAAATGGCTGAAAGAGATAAATACTTACAGCAGCACCCGTACAAAATCTGGCAAGGAAAGGACGGAAAGTGGAGAACATATCTTCCAGACGAAACGAAGGCTAATGGCCGAAAACTGATAAAGAGAACATCTGAAGAAGATATCAAGAAAGAAGTTGCTAAATATTACAGAAAAGAAGCAGAAAATCCAACAATTCAGGAAGTGTTTGAAGAGTGGAACGACAGGCGATTACTGCTGGGAAAAATTGCTGCTCCAACGCATCAGAGGAATTGTCAGATATATGAGCGGCATTATGAAAAACTGGGAAAAAGAAGAATAAGATATGTTGCACCGGATGAATTTAGTGATTTTCTTGAGATTCAAATAGCAGAACATAATCTTACAGCAAAAGCCTTTTCTAATTTGAAAACAATAACAAGAGGATTTCTGAAACGGGCGAAAAAAAGAAAACTTATTGATTGGAGTCCGGAAGAGATGCTTCAAGATTTAGATACCTCAGATTCTATCTTTAAGAGAACAATAAAGGAAGATGATGAAGCGGTATTCAATGAAGATGAATTGCCACGGTATATAGAATGCTTAGAGGATAGACTAGACGTGGTTAATCTAGGAATCTTGTTGATGTTTCTCACGGGGATCAGAGTTGGTGAGTTGGTTACTTTAAAATTTTCAGATTTTGATAACAATACTATTAAAATTAGACGTACAGAAACAAGAGTGTTTATCGAAAAAGGTAAATATGATTATCGGGTAAAAGAATTTCCAAAATCACAGGCTGGTGTTAGAACAGTGATTGTTCCGGAAGATTATATATGGGTTGTTCAAAAACTTAAAAGATGTAATCCAACACAGGAGTATGTTTTTGTAAATGAAAAAGGTAAACGAATGACGACAAATGTAATACGGCGGAGAATGGAACGAACATGTAAGCAAATACATATTAAGCCGAAGTCACCACATAAGGCGAGAAGAACTTTTGCCAGTATTCTTCTTGACAACAACGTGGATGAAAGAATGGTTATTAATCTGATGGGACATACAGATATTAAATGTACAGAGGGATATTACCATAAAAATAGGCGTTCTATAGATCGAAAAAAAGAAATTCTTAGCAACATACCAGATTTCAAAATAATAAGTGTATGAATTTTTTACAAAAAAGGTAATCAAAGGTAATCATAAGTGAAACCCGCAAAAGCGCATGAATAAAGGAAAATAGCATGTTACACACGGGTTCGATTCCCGTCAGCAGCTTTTTTTGTGTCTAAAAACAGACAATTTTTTGTTTAGATACAGGTTTTGCGGGTTTCAAAAACTCCGGATTTATGATAAGATAAAACATCAGGATGATATTTAGGAGGGAAAGCAATGGAGAACGAAACAGTTTCCAAAAACTTTATTGAAAATATTATAGACAAAGATCTTGAAGAAGGCGTTTATGACACCGTGCATACACGTTTCCCACCGGAACCTAACGGCTATCTTCATATCGGACATGCGAAATCCATTCTTTTAAATTATGGACTGGCTCAGAAATACAACGGAAAATTCAATCTCCGTTTTGATGATACCAACCCTACAAAGGAGAAATCCGAATTTGTAGAGTCCATCAAGGCTGACGTGAAATGGCTTGGTGCAGACTGGGAAGACAGACTTTTCTTTGCATCTGATTATTTTGATCAGATGTATGAGGCAGCAGTGAAGCTTATTAAGAAAGGCAAGGCCTTTGTCTGCGACCTGACTGCAGACCAGATTCGTGAGTACCGAGGAACTCTTACAGAGCCAGGTAAAGAGAGCCCGTACAGAAACCGTACTGTAGAAGAGAATCTTCAGCTTTTTGAAGAGATGCGTGAGGGCAAATACGGAGATGGCGAGAAGGTTCTCCGTGCCAAGATCGATATGGCATCACCGAATATGAACATGCGTGACCCGGTCATTTACCGTGTAGCCCGCATGACACATCACAATACAGGAGATAAATGGTGCATCTATCCGATGTACGACTTCGCTCATCCGATCGAGGATGCCATTGAGGGTGTGACACATTCTATCTGTACTCTGGAGTTTGAGGACCACAGACCGCTTTATGACTGGGTGGTAAAGGAACTGGAATATCCGCACCCACCGAAGCAGATCGAGTTTGCAAAGCTGTACCTGACCAACGTTGTTACAGGTAAACGTTATATCAAGAAGCTTGTTGAGGACGGCATCGTAGATGGATGGGATGATCCGAGACTAGTATCCATCGCCGCACTTCGCCGCCGTGGATTTACACCGGAGTCTATCCGTAAATTTGTAGAACTCTGTGGTGTTTCAAAGGCGAACAGTTCTGTAGATTATGCAATGCTCGAGTACTGCATCCGTGAGGACCTGAAGCTGAAACGTCCGCGTATGATGGCGATCCTTGATCCGATCAAGCTCGTGATCGATAACTATCCGGAAGGACAGGTTGAGTATCTTGAAGCTCCGAATAATATGGAGAATGAGGAGCTTGGAACCAGAAAGATTCCGTTCAGTGGAGAACTTTATATTGAACGTGATGATTTTATGGCAGAGCCTCCTAAGAAATACAAACGTCTCTATATTGGAAATGAAGTTCGTCTTATGAATGCATATTTTGTAACCTGCACAGGTTATGAGGCAGATGACGACGGAACGATCCGTGTAGTCCACTGTACCTATGACCCGGAGACCAAGGGCGGAAATGCACCGGACGGACGTAAGGTAAAAGGAACGATCCACTGGGTGGAAGCATCCAATGCAGGTAAAGTTGAGGTAAGACTTTACGAGAATATCGTAGATGAAGAAAAAGGTGTTTACAATAAAGAAGATGGTTCTCTTAATGTAAATCCGAATTCTCTTACAGTAACAAGTGCTTATGTAGAGCCGGAGCTTCTGAAAGCAAAAGGTTATGACAGCTATCAGTTTGTACGTAACGGTTTCTTCTGCGCAGATATCCATGACTCCAGGGAGGGAGCACCGGTATTTAACCGCATTGTATCTCTGAAGAGCTCTTTCAAATTACCGAAAGCATAAAAACTGTCAAAAAGAATACGAAACATATGACAGCAGTACACCGTGAACAGGTATCAGGGTGTACTGCTTGTTTTGTTTTATCGTCATCAGGAATAAATGGATAAGTACAAAATGCTCCTGCAACGATTTCGGTTGCGCCCATTTACAGAAACGGTTATACTGATAACACAGGAAAGAGAGGAATTACACATGAAGAAAATCGTGCTTGCTTCCGCATCTCCCAGGAGGCGGGAACTTTTAAGCCAGGTAGGAGTCGCCTTTGAAGTGAAGCCTGCCAGCGGGGAAGAACGGATCACCAGTGCAGAGCCTGCGAAAGTGGTGGAGGAACTTTCTCGTCAGAAAGCTATGTTTACGGCATACGCGCTGGAGGAAGAGGAGAACCGAGATCTGAGAGATGTGGTTGTGATCGGTGCAGATACCGTTGTATCTTATGAGGGTAAGATTTTAGGTAAACCGGCAGATGAGACAGCTGCAATAGAGATGCTCGCTATGCTGCAGGGGAATACACATCAGGTATATACCGGTGTAACTTTGCTGATAAGAGAAAAAGGGAGATGGAAAGCTCATACCTTCCATGAGTGCACAGATGTGAGCTTTTATCCGGTGACAGAGGAAGAAATAAAGGAATATGTAAACAGCAAAGACCCAATGGACAAAGCCGGAAGCTATGGGATCCAGGGCGCCTGGGGAGCCTATGTGAAGGGAATCCGTGGTGATTATAACAACGTGGTGGGACTGCCTGTGGCAAGACTGATTTATGAGACAAAAAAACTGGGAATGAACCTGAGAGGATGAAAGACAAAATGATAAAAGCTTGTATATTTGATCTGGATGGAACAATTGCGGATACACTGGAATCTATGGCATATGTGGCGAATGAGATCATGGAAAAGTTTTCCCTGAAACCACAGCCGGCAGATAATTTTCGTTATTACAGCGGTGAAGGTGCAGATATGCTGATCAGAAGATGCCTGATCGATGCAGGAGATCCGGAGCTGGTACACTACGAAGAAGTCAGGGAACTTTATCGCAGGAAATTTGATGAAGATCCGCTGTATAAAGTTGTGCCATATAAAGATATGCCGGAAACCCTTCAGAAGCTGAAACATGCAGGCCTTAAGATGGCTGTATGCTCCAATAAGCCTCATGTTGCGGCACAGAAAGTGGTAAAGGCGATCTATGGCGATCTGTTTGATGAGGTGATGGGACAGCAGGAAGGGATCCGCAGAAAGCCGGCACCGGATGGTCCGCTGAAGATTGCAGAAGATTTCGGCGTAAAGCCGGAAGAATGTATGTATATCGGAGATACAAAGACAGATATGCAGACAGGAAGTGCTGCTGGAATGTATACCGTTGGTGCACTATGGGGATTCCGTGACAGAGAAGAGCTTGAAAATAACGGTGCAGATATTGTAGCAGCTGTACCTGGTGATCTGTTTACTATTTATGAGGAGAAGCAGCATGATTAAGATGGTTGCCAGCGATCTGGATGGAACGCTGCTTATCGGTGGAAGACAGACGCTGCCGGAAGAGATCTTTCCGCTGGTAAAGGAACTGAAAAAAATGGGAATCCTCTTTGTGGCAGCCAGTGGCAGACAGTATGCCAATATGAGGAATCTTTTTGCGCCGGTAAAGGACGAGATGGCATTTATCAGTGAAAATGGCGGGCTCGCTGTCCAGAATGAGAAGCTTCTGTACTGCGACAGCTTTGACAAAGAACTGGTCAGAGAGATCATTCAGGTAATATGGGAAAAGCCCGGAGCGGAATTTTCCTGTTCTACAAAGGATTTTTATTATATCATGCCCAAGACAGAACATTATCGCCATCTGATGATCGAAGAAGTAAAAAATCAGTGTAAGATCATAAAGAGTTTTGATGAGATCACAGAGCCTTGTATGAAGGTTGCAGTTTATGAGAGAGAAGGAATGACGGAGGAATCCATCCAGTACTGGAGAGAACGGTTCAAAGACAGATGTACTGTTGTGACATCCGGATTTGCGTGGGTGGATTTTGTTCCATTTACCACGAACAAAGCAAAAGGGATCCGTAAATACCAGGAACTTTTGGGAATCGGACCGGATGAATGCATGGCGTTCGGGGATGAATACAATGATATTGAAATGATGAAATCTGTAAAATACAGCTTTGCCATGAAGCATGCGAAGCCAGGGGTAAAGGCGGCGGCTTTCTACGAGACAGAGAAGGTGGAACCAGTACTTCGCAGACTGATCGCGGCGGGCGGAGATATAAAGGAGGTACTTTAATATGTACAAGAAAGAATATGTCCAGACATTTCTGGAAAAACAGGGTCAGCTTTTTGATGAGCCGGTAGCAGAGGATTTTGAGGAGGCAGAGGAATTTCTAGAGGATTGCATGGCAGTTGTGCTGGATTCCCTGAAGGATGTTAAAAAATATCTGGATGGAATGGGCGCAGATGTGGAGGGGATTTCCCTGAAGGAGCTGGAAGAAGAAAGCGAAGTATTTAAACTCCCGGACGGAAAATATATGATCGTAGAAGGCTGACGGAAAGCAGGGATTACACCTCTGAAAATTAAATATGATAAACTTGCATCAGCAAAAGAAAGCCCTGCGTAGAAAGGGTAAATGTGGGGAAAATAAAATGATGTAAAGGAGGATGGGATATGAAAAAAAGCAGAGTGCTGGCAGTCGTCATGGCTGTGCTTATGATGGTAACGCTGCTTCCATCGATGGTATTTGCCACTGCAGTTCCATCTGGAACTCTTGATGGAAAGTTGAAGGTCAAAGGAACACTTGCGATCGGGTCTACTTTAAGTGCAGATTACTCAAAGGTCAAGCCGGAGGGGATCACAGATGATAATGTGAGTTTTTCCTGGTCATTAAAGGACGGAGACCTTCTTACAGAGGTAGGAACTGACAAGACTTATAAAATCGATGAAAAAGATCTGGGTCTTCCGATCGTTCTGAAGATTACCGGAAAAGAAGAGACGGGAGTTAGTGGTGAGCTTACGGTGACGACCCAGGAGGTTTCCGAAACAGAGGAGGAAGCCAAAGCACTGGCAGAAAAGAAAAAGGAAGAAGCCAAAGCAGCAGGAGAAGATCCGGATGCGGAGGAAAGTGAAGCTTCGGCAGCTTCGGAGTCTTCAGAGAACACGCCGGATACAGAAGCTGGAATGTCAGAGGAGCCTGATAGTGCTCAGCCTGAGGAAACCATAGAGCCGGCAGAAGAAACGGAGTCAGCGGATGTGCAGGAGAATACAGATGTACAGGAAAATACAGATGCACAGGAACCTGCAGATACCCAGGAGCCTGCTGAAAACTCTGTTATAGAAGTAAACGGAGAACAGTCAGGGCCTCAGAATACCGATGAGGCAGATACATCTGGAGATAGTCAGACAGAGACACCGGATTCCGCAGATACAGCAGCAGACGCTTCTGAAAAAAATGAGGAACCGACATATTCGGCATCTGCATACACGGAAGATGGAAGTGGAATTCTGGATTTTGGTTCCGTGGAAGAAGGATATACGGAAATTCCGGAAGCACAGATGGTTACTATCAAAAATAACGGAACCGGCGATCTTAATTTTAAAGAGATCGCCCCGGAGAATTTCATGGCTGCGGATATTAATGATGCGCCATTAAAGAGTGGTGAAAGTGTTACTGTGTGGGTAAAACCACGAGAAGGTCTGAAGGCTGGGGAATACAAAGATCTGATCACGTATCAGACAGAAGAAGGTGCCGATGTCTTCTTTGAAGCGGACTTTACAGTAAAAGAACCGGAAAATAAAAAAGCCGAAGATAATGAAAATAATGAGCAGACAGATCCCGGGGAAACATCGGACCCTGCAGCGGAAAAAATATACAAGCTAACTGCGGATCCGACAGAACTGCCTTTTGATGATCTGACTGCCGGTTATGAAAAGGTAGAAACAACAAGTACAGTCACGATCAAAAACGAAGGTACAGAAGCTGTGACGTTAGTACAGCCTGAGTCGGAGTTTTTTGATATTGCGCCGGTCAGTGAAGTGGAGAGTAGCGGAAATATCCAGTTGGCGCAGGGAGGAGAGCAGACCTTTACCGTACAGCCTAAGCTTGGACTCTCTGCAAAAGATGATCCATACGTGGAAGAGCTTGTATTTGCTTCTGATGAAAGCACGGAAGCATCTGCTACAGTGACGGCTTCGGTTATGGTAAAGACAGAAACACCAAAAACAGTTACTGCAACAGTGAAACCGGAAGGTCCTCTGAAGTTTGGAACACTGGAACAGGGCTATGAGACTGCGCCGGATGCACAGCCTGTAACCGTAGAGAATACAGGTACAGAGGCTATCCGGATCCAGCTTTCTGCTCCGGAGGATTATGAGGTGGGAGAGCCTTCTGCGGAAGTGCTCAATCCCGGAGATAAGGCGGCAACCTTTACCGTACAGCCCAAGACCGGTCTTCAGGTCGGAGATCACAGCGATACGATTTCTGTGACAGATCAGAATACCGGAAACACACTGGCTGAAGTCCGGCTGGAATTTACAGTTTCGGAGCCGGAACCGGAACCGGAACCCAATCCCGGTCTTTCGGTAACAGATAGTCTGGAGTTTGGAACCAAAGAGGAAGGCTATAAGGAACTTCCTGATGCGAAGAAAGTTACAGTTACCAACACCGGAAATACAAAGATCGTTCTGAAACAGCCTTCATCAAATGCATATACAATTGGTACACTTTCCGCCACAGAGCTGGAAGCAGGAGATAATGCAACCTTTAGCGTACAGCCGGTCAGCGGACTTTCACAGGGGGAATATCTGGAAGACATTGTGATCGCCAATGATGCAAATGTGGAAGCTTATGTAAATGTCCATTTCAGTGTTACAAAGAAAAAAACAGATAACGGTAAGAAGGCGAATAACCTTACAGGCATCAAAAAGCCATCCGATATCAAAGATCTACCCAATGGAACCCAGAAAACCCAGAAAGCCCTGAAGCTTCCGGGAACAGTAAAGATCACTACAACAAAGGGAGAGCAGAAGGCATCTGTTAAATGGGATGTTAAGGGATCTTCTTATGATCCGTCTTCTGCAGAACGTCAGATATTTAATGTAAAAGGTACCGTCATTCTTCCGGAGGGGGTTAAGAATCCCAACAAGATCAGTACAGTGATCGCAGTAAGTATTACAGTAAATGGATATCAGGGCACGGAAGCCGCTGCATCGGACAATAAGATCACAGGCATTGATTCCAATGGCAAGTATGATACCAATACAAAGATCACCTTTACAGCAGCTGGTGCAGGAATGGATAATACAAACCCGCGTAAGGGAGATACCAGATATCAGCCGAAGAGCTGGAAGATCACAGAGACCCGTACCTGGGATGGAGAGCCTTATACTGCAACATTCCGTGTCAGCAAGCCGGGAAAATATACTCTGAAAGTTACCTTTGGACAGCAGAAATACGACGGCTCCAGCTGGAAGGATACCGGTACACAGTCAGAAAGTACGGTTACTTTTACGGTATCACAGGCAGCAGTTCTTACTGCGACTCCGAGTCCGGCAGTGACACAGACAAATCAGAAATCTGCAGTGCAGACGGGAGACAGTACACCGATCATGACATTTGTGATCATTTTGATCGTGGCTGTGGTATGTATTGGAGGAATCCTTGTATATCGTAGAAAGAAAAAATAAGAACAGAATGTAGAAGATAGTTTTACAGCACCCTCCGTACAAAAAATGTACGGAGGGATTTTTTTGCACATAGAGATCCGTTTTACATGCTGTTACTAGCACTCTATAATGATGAGTGCTAAATTTTTCTTGACTTTTGTAAAAAGTCGTATTAGTATATATTTATTGAAAAAAACAACAGGTTTCCGGCTCTGTCGGAACATCAGAAATAAAAATAAAAACAAAAGGAGAGTGACATATATGTCAGCAAAACATGGCAGTTTATCAATCAACAGTGAAAATATTTTTCCGATTATCAAGAAATGGTTATATTCCGACCATGATATTTTTGTAAGAGAGATGATCTCCAACGGATGCGATGCGATCACCAAACTGAGAAAGCTGGAAGTTATGGGAGATTATACATTCCCGGAAGGTTACAAACCGGCTGTAAATGTTATCGTTGATCCGGATCAGAAAACTTTGAAGTTTATCGATAACGGTATTGGTATGACAGCAGATGAAGTAGAGGAATATATCACACAGATCGCTTTTTCCGGTGCCACAGAGTTTCTTGAGAAATATAAGGATAAAACAACGGATGATCAGATGATCGGTCATTTCGGACTTGGATTTTATTCTGCATTTATGGTTGCAGATGAAGTTCATATTGATACTCTCTCTTACAAGGAGGGTTCCACACCGGTACATTGGACCTGTGACGGTGGTACGGAGTATGAGATGGCAGACGGAAACAAAACAGAACCGGGAACAGAGATCACTCTTTTCCTCAATGAGGAAAGCCTGGAGTTTGCCAATGAATATCGTATGAGAGAGGTTATCGAGAAATACTGTTCTTTCATGCCGGTAAATATCTATCTTTCCAAAGCAAATGCTGAACAGGAGTATGAAACGATCGATGAGGCAGATCTCCGTGAAGATGATGTGGTAGTTGAGCATATCCATGAGGATGCCAAGACAGAGGAAAAGGAGAATGATAAAGGCGAGAAAGAAGTTGTGGAAGTTTCTCCTGCCAAAGATAAAGTAAAGATCAATAAACGGCCGGTATCCTTAAGCGATACACAGCCGCTCTGGATGAAACACCCAAATGAGTGCACGGATGAAGAGTATAAAGAATTTTACCGTAAGGTATTTATGGATTACAAGGAACCGCTGTTCTGGATCCATCTGAACATGGACTATCCGTTCAACCTGAAGGGTATCCTGTATTTCCCGAAGATCAGGACAGAGTATGATTCCATTGAGGGAACCATCAAGCTTTATAATAATCAGGTATTTATTGCAGATAACATCAAAGAGGTGATCCCGGAATTCCTTCTTCTTCTGAAAGGTGTGATCGACTGCCCGGATCTTCCATTGAATGTTTCCCGTTCTGCACTGCAGAATGATGGTTTTGTGAAAAAGATTTCTGAATACATCACCAAGAAAGTAGCAGATAAGCTCACCGGAATGTGCAAGACAGACAGAGAGTCTTATGAGAAGTACTGGGATGATATCAGCCCGTTTATCAAATTTGGTTGCATCAAGGATGCGAAATTTGGTGAGAAGATGAACGATTATATCCTCTTTAAGAATCTGGATGGCAAATATCTTACCCTGAAAGACTGCATTGAGGAAAATAAAAAAGAAGAAACAAAAGCAGCTGAAGAGGAGAAGACAGAGGAGAAAGCTTCTGAAGGATCCCAGAATGAGGAACCGGAAAAAACGGTGATCTATTATGTGACCGATGAGGTACAGCAGAGCCAGTACATTAATATGTTCCGTGAAGCGGGTAAAGATGCTGTACTGCTGAAGCATGTGATCGATTCACAGTTTATTTCCCATCTTGAACAGCAGGATCAGACGATCCAGTTCAAGAGAATTGATGCAGATCTGACAGAAGAGCTTCGTGAAGACGGAAAAGCGGATGAAGCAACAGTCAAGACACTTACTGAGGTGTTCCGTAAGAATCTTGGCAAGGATAAACTTGAAGTAAAAGTAGAGAAGCTGAAAAATGAGGGAACTGCAGCGATGATCACTCTTCCTGAGGAGAGTCGCCGTATGCAGGATATGATGAAAATGTACAATATGTACGGAATGGATCCGAATATGTTCGGTGGTCAGGAAGTACTTGTACTGAACGCAAATCATCCTCTTGTAAGATTTATAGCAGAAAATCAGGGATCAGAGTATGTTCCGGTGATCTGTGAACAGCTTTATGATCTTGCAATGATGAGCCATAAACAGCTTTCTCCTGAAGAAATGACAAAATTTGTAAAGAGAAGCAACGATATCCTTATGGTCCTTACAAAATAAAACGACATATAAAATGATCGAAAGGCTTTGCCCGTAATGGGGCGAAGCCTTTGCTTTTTTTATAACAATATGTGTATCTTTAACACAATTATAGGAATTTTAAATAAAATAATAGCTATTAAATAAAAATAACCTGTAAAATATGACTAAAAATTTAAATTAGTATCTAATATGTATAAAATAAATTTTCAGAAGAAAGCGAAAAATATAGATAACTGTCGTATTATACATAAGGGAGTGCTTTTAAAAAGAGAAAAAAATGAAATGGAGGAACAAATGTATGAAAAAGGTGTATGGATTGATCAGAAGACTTGGTGCAAATTCGAAATACAAAGGATATTTTTTCGTTGCGGAAGCGGTAAAGATTTCCATGGGGTATCAGTATAAACCATTGCGGATCACAAAGGACATTTATCCATGCCTGGCGCGGAAGTACAGATCAACACCTACCAATATTGAGCATGATATCAGAACAATGGTAAATGTGTGTTGGGAAGGAAATAAAAAACTGCTGGATGAGATTGCAGGATATCCTCTGGAATACAAGCCTACCAACAGTGAATTTATTGATATGCTTGCGTATTACCTGAGGGAAATAGAAGAAGAGAATTGACTATAGCCTTTCAAAAAGAATCTGATTCCTGGACAGAAAGCTCAGGATCATATCATCCCAGAGCTGCTCTGGGCGTTTATCCATAGAGAATGTTTTAAGAGAGGTTCCGGTAGTACAAAGAAGGCTGTTATTTTTAAATTGAAGATTTAAGAATAGTCCGTCTATCTGTTCGGAGGAAATTCCGAAATCTGTATTTCTCATTGCAGCTTCAACTCCACTCCGACTTAAATGCAGCACGATCCTGAAGCTTAAGGGCGTACGCTTACCGCGGATCACAGACCAGCAGAAAGGTCTGATGTCCTTCCAGAGAGAATGTGTCCGGCCGTGCTCTGTGAGTCTGTTCATGCTGTCTGTATCAAAAAAATCTTTCTGAAGCCTGCCATCAATGGTAAAAGTATTAAAAGTAGTCACAGTCGCTTCGGACAGACAGAATTTGTCAAATACTTCTCCTATAAAAAGTTTGTTTGTGAAATCCCGGATATCTGTGATCTTTAATGCAAGCATGCCGCACTTCCTTTCTTTTATGTGATCGCGTGTAGACATTATATCTCAGATAAAGAAAAAAGGACAGACTTTTTAAAAAACTCTTTTCAAATATCTGTTTATGTGATACGATAGATGTGGTATTGAATACTACATATAATGGAAAAGAGGACGATATAATTGAGCTATAAGATTGCGATAGATAGCTGTGGGGAGCTTTTAGATGAATGGAAAAATGACGGCAGGATTGAATCCATACCACTGACGCTGACAGTGGGCGGTGAGAATATTATAGATGATGAGAATTTCGATCAGAAAGATTTTTTAAAGAAGGTTGCGGCCTGCCCGGAATGCCCCAAGTCTGCATGCCCTTCTCCGGAACGCTATATGAAGGCATATGAGTGTGATGCGGAACACATTTATGCGGTGACGCTATCGGCAGAATTGAGTGGTTCCTATAACAGTGCGATTCTTGGAAAAAACCTGTTCCTGGAAGAGCAGCCGGAGAAAAAGGTTCATGTATTTAATTCCAAATCTGCATCCGGTGGTCAGAGTCTGATTGCCATGAAGATCGTGGAGTGTGAAGAAAAGGGACTTTCTTTTGAAGAAGTAGTAAGTGAAGTAGAGAAATATATTGAAGAGATGAACACATTTTTTGTGTTGGAGAATCTGGAAACTCTGCGCAAGAACGGACGTTTGGGCAGAGTGAAAGCTCTGGTGGCCAGTGCACTGAAGATCAAGCCGGTTATGGGAGCTACTCCGGAAGGAACGATCTGTCAGCTGGATCAGGCCAGAGGCATGAATAAAGCAATCGTAAAAATGGTGGATCACATTGGAGAGAAGGGGATCAACATCCCGGAAAAGACAGTTGCCATCACTCATTGCAACTGTCCGGAAAGAGCGAAGATGCTGGAGGAGGCTATCCGTGAGAAACTGCACCCAGCAAAGATCGTAGTTATGGATACTGCCGGTGTCAGCAGTATGTATGCCAACGATGGTGGCGTTATCGTAGCAGTCTGATCAGAGAAAATCTCCAGTTCAGAAAATTATCACATTTCTTCAGGGAGTTGCCGCTTTTCTTTTGAAAACAAGTGTGCTATAATGAACGAAGTACTGAAGCGGCAAAGGAGAAAGACAATGAGCCAGAAGAAAGTTGACAAATATAAAAACAACAAATACTCGCGAAACAGTGCCCTGAAGAAGGAACGCGCAGAATTTGTACTTGAGATGGCGGCATGGATCCTCATCGCGGTTCTGCTTGTAGGCTGGATCGGATATTCCGCATATGCCAAGATCCAGGCGAAGGAAGCCAGTGTGAAGGTGGATACTGTGATGGATACTTCTGCATTGACAGATTATATTTCCGGATTATCTTCAGACAGTGCGGAATAGAAAACACATATGAAATGATGGGTTCCCGGGATGTGTTGAAGCATCCCGGGGATTTTTATATACAGGATAAATACAATGCAATAAAAAACGGGTCTGCCATAAAGCAGCCCCGTTTTGACTTATACGTTTTTTATGGTTATAGAATTATAACTTTGTAACGTTAGCAGCCTGCATTCCGCGAGCGCCCTCTGTTAAGTCGTAGGATACAGCCTGTCCTTCTTCAAGAGATTTGAAGCCTTCACCGTTGATAGCGGAGAAGTGTACGAATACATCCTGTCCGTCCTCACCTGTGATAAAACCATAACCTTTTTCTGCGTTGAACCATTTTACAGTTCCCTTGTTCATTTTGTGTTACCTCCATAAAAATAAAAAAAATTAAAATAGCCTTCTGATGATAATAAAAAATCACCAGATTTTACAGACTATATTCATGTAAATATAATCTCTAAAAACTAGTGATTTTACATTAAATATTTTGCCATGCTCTGATTATATAACCCGTGTTTTGAAATGTCAAGGAGAAAATTCCAACAATTCCGGGGTGTAAAAAGAGGCGAAATTGCTTTGTAAAAAAAATCTTTATAAATAGAGAGATTTCGTGTATGATATAGGAGAATACAAGCGGATTGAAGGATCTGCTTTGAAAATACAGGATGAGAGGAGAACAGAAATGGGGATTCTGATTCGAGGAGGCCGGATCGTGGATGCGGCTACAGATACGGATAAAACAGGCGATATTTATCTGGAAGACGGAATCATTGCGGAAATAGGCCAGAAGCTGAAAAAGAAAGACGGCGACCGTGTGATCGATGCGAAAGGAAAGCTGGTCATGCCGGGAATTATCGACCTTCATGTCCATTTTCGTGATCCGGGCCAGACACATAAGGAAGATATCAAGAGTGGTGCTGCTGCGGCAGCACGTGGTGGTGTGACAACTGTAGTTGCTATGCCAAATACAACTCCCACTATTGATAATCCGGACCGGGTAAACTATGTACATAACAAGGCGGCGCAGGTTTCCGGTATTCATGTACTTCAGGCAGGTGCAGCCACTATGGGAGAGAAAGGTACTGAACTTGCAGATATTGCCGGAATGGTGAAAGCAGGGATCCCGGCAGTATCCGAGGATGGAAAATCTGTGATGAATACAGCACTTTGTAAAGAAGCAATGAGGATCGCAGCAGAATGTGGCGTGCCGTTTTTTGACCATTGTGAAGATATCGATCTGCGTGGAGATGGATGCATGAATGAGGATGAGAACGCCAAAAGACTGGGGCTTCCCGGAATCTGCAATGCAGTGGAAGATACCATTACAGCCAGAGATATCATTCTGGCGCTGGAGACAGGAGTCCATCTTCATCTCTGCCACTGTTCCACTTATGGGGATGCCCAGATGATGAAGATCGTAAAAGAGAAAGGATACGACAATATCACAGCTGAAGTATGCCCGCACCATTTTATCCTTTCATCCGATGATATTAAAACAGATGACCCGAATTACAAGATGAATCCGCCGCTCCGTACACCGAAGGATGTGGAAGCACTGAAACAGGGCCTGAAGGACGGTACCATCGAGGTGATCAGCACGGACCATGCACCGCACAGTGCACAGGAAAAAACAGGTTCTATGAAGAATGCACCATTTGGGATCGTAGGTCTGGAAACAAGCCTTCCGCTCACCTATACAGAGCTGGTGGAAAAAGATGTGATCACACTGAAACAGATGGTTGAGAAGATGTGCCTGAACCCGGCGAAAATCCTCGGGCTTGACAGAGGAACTCTCCAGAAAGGCCATCCGGCAGATGTGATCATCGTGGATACGGAGCAGGAGTATGCTATCGATAAAAATAAATTTGTTTCCAAAGGACATAACACACCGTTTGATGGCTGGAAAGTAAAGGGAAAAGTGCTTTATACCATCTGTGACGGAAAAATTGTATTTAAAAACCAGGAGGAGAAAGAATCATGATTAACAAACTGATCAGCAATATCCGCAAAACAAATGCACCAATCGTTGTAGGACTGGATCCTATGCTGAATTATATTCCGGAGCATATCCAGAAGAAGGCTTTTGCAGAGTTTGGAGAGACTCTGGAGGGCGCTGCAGAAGCAATCTGGCAGTATAACAAAGGGATCGTGGATGCGACCTGTGATCTGATCCCGGCAGTGAAACCACAGATCGCCATGTATGAGCAGTTTGGTATCCCGGGACTGATCGCATACAAGAAAACGGTTGAGTATTGTAAAGCCAAAGATCTGGTTGTGATCGGTGATATCAAAAGAGGTGATATCGGTTCCACATCTGCAGCATATGCAGTTGGTCACCTGGGACAGGTTCAGGTAAGCTCAAAAAAATATGCAGGTTTTGATGAGGATTTTGCAACGGTCAATCCATACCTTGGTTCTGATGGTGTGAAACCCTTTATGGATGTATGTAAGGAAGAGAAAAAGGGTATCTTTGTTCTGGTCAAAACTTCCAATCCATCAAGTGGTGAGTTCCAGGATCGTGTCATCGACGGTCGCCCGCTCTATGAGCTGGTAGGTGAGAAGGTTGCACAATGGGGCGATGAGCTTATGGGTGATGGATATAGTTATGTTGGTGCTGTTGTAGGTGCGACCTATCCGGAAATGGGAAAGGTATTAAGAAAGATCATGCCGAAGACATTTATCCTTGTTCCCGGATATGGTGCTCAGGGTGGAAAGGGCGCAGATCTTGTCCATTTCTTTAATGAGGACGGACTTGGTGCTATCGTAAACTCTTCCAGAGGAATCATCGCTGCATATAAGCAGGAGAAATATAAAGAGTTTGGCGCTGAAAATTACGCAGATGCTTCCAGAGCGGCAGTAAAAGATATGATCGCGGATATCAGCGGTGCGCTGGAGAACAGATAATACAGGAGGCATTTTATGAGTACATCAGAAAGTAAAAAAACAAAAAAGCCCTGTAAGATACTCAGCCAGGAATGTATTGGTACAGATATTTACAGTATGTGGCTGGATGCAGGTGAGATTGGAAAAAATGCAGTGCCGGGACAGTTTGTATCACTTTACAGCCGCAATGGCGGTAAGCTTCTGCCAAGACCCATCAGTCTCTGTGAGATCGATAAAGCAGAAGGAAAACTGAGACTGGTATATCGCGTTACAGGAAAAGGAACCGGTACGGAGGAATTTTCCAGACTTCATGCAGGGGTCCCCATTGAGACTATGGGACCTCTGGGAAATGGTTTTCCGCTGGATGCAGTAAAAGGCAAAAAAGTGTTTCTCATGGGTGGAGGAATCGGAATCCCGCCAATGCTGGAAACTGCTAAACAGCTGGACGCAGAAAAGATCATGGTTCTCGGATACAGAGATGAGCTGTTTTTAAATAAGGAATTTGAAGCTTATGGAGATGTCTATGTGGCAACAGAAGACGGCTCTGCAGGAACAAAGGGAAATGTTATGGATGCCATCCGTGAGAACGATCTTGAGGCAGATGCGATCTTTGCCTGCGGACCTGCCCCGATGCTCCGTGCCATCAAGGCATATGCCCTTGAAAAAGGAATTCCGTGCTGGATCTCCATGGAAGAGCGTATGGCCTGTGGCGTAGGCGCGTGTCTTGCCTGTGTGTGCAAATCCAAAGATGTGGATTCTCATTCTCATGTCCATAACAAGAGAGTATGTAAAGACGGACCTGTATTCCTGAGCACGGAGGTAGAGCTATGAGCAGAATGAATGTAAATCTTGCCGGCGTAGAACTTAAGAATCCGGTGATGACAGCGTCCGGAACATTTGGTTCCGGAGCGGAATACAGTGAATTTGTGGATCTGAACAGACTTGGCGCAGTTGTGACAAAAGGTGTGGCAAATGTACCGTGGCCGGGAAATCCTACACCGAGAGTGACAGAGACAGCATCCGGAATGCTCAATGCCATTGGTCTTCAGAATCCGGGGATTGATGTTTTCTGTGAAAGAGATATTCCGTTCCTTAAAAAATATGATACAAAGATCATCGTCAATGTCTGTGGAAAATCTGCAAAGGATTACTGTGAGGTTGTAGAACGCCTTGGAAATGAGCCTGTGGATATGCTGGAGATTAATGTTTCCTGCCCGAATGTCAAGGAAGGCGGAATTGCCTTCGGTCAGAATCCGAAAGCTCTTGAAGAGATCACAAAAGAAGTAAAGAAATATGCAAAACAGCCGGTGATCATGAAGCTGAGCCCAAATGTAACCGATATTACCGAGATGGCGAAAGCAGCAGAAGCTGGCGGCGCAGATGTTCTTTCTCTTATCAATACCCTGACAGGAATGAAGATCGATATCAACAGACGTACATTTGCACTGGCAAATAAAACTGGTGGAATGTCCGGTCCTGCAGTAAAACCGGTAGCTGTCCGTATGGTATATCAGGTGGCAAATGCAGTATCCCTTCCTATCATCGGTATGGGAGGAATCGCAACTGCTGAGGATGCCCTGGAATTTATTATGGCAGGTGCTACTGCAGTGTCTGTGGGAACTGCAAACTTTTTTAACCCTTATGCTACTGTGGAGATCGCAGATGGTATTCAGGCATTTCTTGAAAAACAGAAAGTGGAAGACATCAATGAGCTGATCGGAGTAGTGAAATAACGGAGGATTGCCGTATTTGCAATTCTGTTGTTCATATGTTAGAATTAACAGGATAAATAAAGGGATTTTACACTGGGATTGCAGCAGAGTGTGGATCCTGGGTTTGTCGTATATATGAAAAACATGGAGGATTAGATAAATGGAACAGTATAAGCAGGAATTTATTGAATTTATGATTGACTGTAATGTCCTGAAATTTGGAGATTTTACTACGAAATCAGGAAGAAAGACACCATTTTTTGTAAATACAGGATTTTACCGTACCGGTGCGCAGCTTCGCAAGCTGGGACAGTATTATGCAAAAGCGATAGAAAGCAAATTCGGACTGGATTTTGATGTGCTGTTTGGACCGGCATACAAAGGAATTCCGCTTTCTGTAGCAGCAACTATGGAGATCAGTGAAATGTACGGAAAGGATATCCGTTACTGTTCCAACCGTAAGGAAGTGAAAGACCACGGAGATAAAGGAATTCTTCTTGGCAGCCCGATCCAGGATGGGGATAAGGTAGTGATCATTGAGGATGTTACGACTGCAGGAACATCCATTAAAGAAACACTTCCGATCATCAAAGCGCAGGGAGATGTAAATCCGATAGGTCTTGTGGTTTCTGTTGACCGTATGGAACGCGGCCAGGGAACAAAGAGTGCGCTCAAAGAGATCGAGGAAACCTACGGCCTTCAGACTACAGCTATTGTAACTATGGCGGAGGTTGTTGAGCATCTCTACAACAAAGAATACAAAGGCCGTGTTGTGATCGATGATAAGCTGAAAGCTGCCATTGATGCATATTATGACCAGTACGGCGCAGAATAATATTGTTATAAAAGGTCATAAAAGAGCGGCGGATTCCGAAGGTCCGCTTTTACTGGGAGGACGCAGCCTTATGAATGAAAAAATTTATAAAACTATGGCGAGCAGCGGGGCGGGAAGCCTTGCACTCGGTATTGTCGTTCTGGTGACGGGACTTGTCACAGGAATTCTGATGATCGTGAACGGTGCGAGACTGCTCAGAAGAAAATCAGAGATATTAATCTAATATGATCTGAAAAGCCGCACGTTGTTCCGTGTGGCTTTTCGGACTATTTAAGCAGGGGAGAATATTGGAAAAAGGGACAAAACGCAGAGTAAAAAAACTCGGGACAGCTTTTTTTGTATTGTATGTTCTTGTTCTTGTGTATCTTCTGTTCTTTTCCGAAGGATACGGAAGAGTGGCGGATGCAGAAAGAGAATACCGTTACAATCTTGTTCCGTTTGTGGAGATCAGGCGTTTCTGGACTTATCGAAAAATAGTGGGTACATTTGCGCTTTTCACAAATGTTTTTGGAAATGTGCTGGGATTTGTGCCATACGGATTTATTCTTCCGGTAATAACCGGAAAAATGCGAAATGGCTTTTTTATCATATTATCCGGCTTTTTTATCAGTCTGACGATAGAAGTGATCCAGCTGCTTACAAAAGTTGGCTGCTTTGATGTGGATGATATGATATTGAATACTCTGGGCGCAGCGCTTGGATATGGGATTTATGCAGTCTGCGACAGGATTAGGAGAAAAATTAATGGCAAGAAGATATAGATATGCATTTGCAAAAAAAAGAGAAGCTTCCAAGGGAAAATGGTCTGTAGGACTTGCGGCGGCTTCCCTCGTGCTGTTTATCGCGGCAGTTGTGCTTGCACTCTTTTTTGATGGAAAGCTCGGGGGCCTGATCGGCGGAACCGGGCTTTTTGCCATGCTGCTTTCTGCATATGGCTTTACACTGGGGCTTTCCAGCTTTTCGGAAGAAAACCGGAAACACAGGACGAGCATGGTCGGGTCTATTTTGAACGGAGTGATCCTGGTTATCTGGCTGGGACTTTTTTTATCGGGGGTATAACAGATGGATAAAAAAGAACGCTTAAAAAAACAGCTGGACTTTATTATGGAGATAGATAAAGTCAAGAATATTTTCCGACAGACATATCTTGCAGACGGAAAGCGGAAAGAGAATGATGCGGAGCATTCCTGGCATCTGGCGTTGATGGCGGTGCTTTTAAAGGAATATTCCAATGAGGAAGTGGATCTTTCGAAGGTGATTCCTATGGTACTGGCGCATGATCTGGTAGAAATCGATGCAGGTGATACCTATGCATATGATGAAAAAGGAGCGACAACCAAGGAATACAGGGAGAAGCAGGCAGCAGAACGGATCTATGGACTATTGCCGGAAGATCAGGGACAGTGGTTAAAAGCATTATGGGAGGAGTTTGAGGCTTACGAAACCCCGGAGGCGAAATTTGCCCATGTGCTAGATAATTGTCAGCCATTGTTTCTAAATGATGCTTCCAACGGAAAAAGCTGGGAAGAGCATCAGGTGAAGAAAAGTCAGATTTATAAGAGAAACCGGAAAACAGGAGAGGGTTCTGAAGTGATCTGGGAATATATGAAAGAACTCGTTGACAAACACATTGCCCTGGGGCATGTGATCGATGATGAAAAAGATGGGAGATGAAGTCTTGGAAGAATGCATGAAAGAACGTTATGGACTTGCGAAGGAACGGATCCGTGAGATCATAACAGAAGAAACCGTAAAAAAACCGTTTGGAGATTTTTTCAGAAACAGGGCAAAGTTTCTTTCCATGGCAGCAGATGTGATGGATGAGAGCGCAGCAGAGCTTACGATGGAGGTGTTGAAAGAGAGAAATCATTGCTTTTATCAGGATATCCTCCCGGAAAATTATGAAAGCAGCTATGGAAATCCGGCGTATGCAGTACAGCAGATGGGAGAATATGGAAAAGCCTTCAGTTTTCTGTATGCAGAGATCGCAGGAACTGTAGCTTATGCTCATGAGAAAAGGCTGCGGGATATGACTGTATCCATGGAACTGTTTCTGGAAGTATATTCTGCATTTTGTGAGGAAGAACTTCCGGAGGCGGCAACAGTGGAGGGGATTCTCCGTTCCTATGTAAATGATTACTGCCAGGATATGATGGAGCAGAGGATACGGGAAGGTGTAGATCCGGAGCTTGACTTTGCAGCAGATATCATCATGAATTCGGATCTTTCGGATCTGAGATATCTGTATCGCTATGGCGAGTTTGTTTCAGAGAATGAAACAGGAGTTGCAGAGTTTCTGAACTCCCTTTCTCAGGAAGAGATCGATAAGATGGCTTCTACCTATACAGAAGGCTATCGGATCGGATTTATCACCGGACGGAAGGATATCACAAAAAAGAAAACAGTAAATATCCGATATAGTCTTGGTTTTGAACGGATGGTAAAAGCAGCGATCCTCCAGTTTGAAAAAATGGGTCTGAAGCCGGTGATCTATCGCCATGCAACGCATGTGGTAAATAAGAGAGGCGCCGTGAGAGTAGGCTATACAGGCGGCGTTGCCAATCCGCAGTACGATTACGATCATCGTCAGGACAGTGCATTGTTCCTGGATGGGGATTTTGTTCAGCGAAAACTTCGTGCTATGCAGACCTCCTATGAGAAGTACAGAGAACTGGCAGAAGTACATGGCGGTCCGGCCTGCATTGATACATTTGGAGAAAATCCTTTCTCTCCGATAAGTAAACCGGAAGCTTATGCATTAAGCGAGACACAGCAGAAGCTTCAGACAGAACTTGACAATGAATCCGGACAGATCGTAAACCGATACATCAAAGGTGATGAGAGAAGTTTTACGATCATTGCATATCCGGTTCCTGAGATTGGTGGAAATTATGAGGAAATTTTCCGTGAGATCGTAAAGATCAATACATTGGATTACCATCTCTATCAGGAAATCCAGCAGACGATCATCAATACCCTGGATACCTGTGAGTGGGTGGAAGTCAAAGGACGTGGAGACAATGAGACGGATCTTCTGATCCATCTTCATGAACTGACAGATCCGAAGAAACAGACAAATTTTGAGAACTGCGTGGCAGATGTGAACATTCCGGTGGGCGAAGTCTTTACATCTCCGCAGCTGGCAGGCACAGGCGGAATCCTTCATGTGAAAAAAGTATATCTGAACGGTCTTCAGTTCCGGGATCTGAAGCTGGTATTTGACTGCGGCCAGGTTATTGATTACACCTGCTCGAATTTTAAAACCGAAGAAGAGAACCGGAAATATATTGAAGATAATATCCTCCACCACCATCCGAAGATCCCCATGGGAGAGTTTGCCATCGGTACAAATACCACAGCTTATGTGGCGGCGCTGAAATACGGAATTGCGGATAAGTTTCCGATCCTGATCGCAGAAAAAATGGGACCGCATTTTGCTGTGGGCGATACCTGTTACAGCTGGGCAGAGGATACACCGGTATATAATCCGGATGGAAAAGAGATCATCGCCAGGGATAATGAGATTTCCGAGATGCGAAAAGATGACGTAAGCCTTGCTTATTATGGCTGTCATACAGATATTACCATTCCCTATGATGAGCTTGGAAGTATCCGTGTGATCGATGATGAGGGAGAAATGCTTTCCATTATCGAAAACGGAAGGTTTGTTCTTCCGGGAACAGAGGAATTAAACCGTCCTTTTGAGAATCTTCCATTAAATAATAATATAAGTTAATTAGTAAATTTACAGTTTTTCCGATCGTATTGACAGAAAGTGAGAATATACGTAGAATAACCATAACAATAGTCAAAGGACACAGGCTAATATTCAGTTAGTGTACCATGAAAGGAGAACACAATGGCAAAAGTAGGAATTGTAATGGGTAGTGATTCAGATATGCCGGTTATGAGCAAAGCAGCAGATATCCTGGAGAAACTGGGGATTGATTATGAAATGAAGATCATTTCCGCACACAGAGAACCGGATGTATTTTTCGAGTATGCAAAGACAGCAGAAGAAAAAGGCTTCAAAGTTATCATCGCAGGCGCAGGAATGGCAGCTCATCTTCCGGGAATGTGCGCAGCGATCTTTCCAATGCCGGTGATCGGTATTCCGATGCATACAACCTCTCTGGGAGGACGAGATTCCCTTTACTCAATCGTACAGATGCCAAGCGGTATCCCGGTTGCCACAGTAGCGATCAATGGTGGCGCCAATGCGGGACTTCTTGCTGCCAAGATCCTTGCAACTTCCGATGCAGAGCTTCTTTCCAGACTGAAAGCCTACAGTCAGGATCTGAAGGAGCAGGTTGAGAAGAAAGACGCAAGGCTTCAGGAAGTTGGATACAAAAATTACTAAATAAATCTTTTACCATAAAATAAAAAGGTGTTGTCATAAGGAGGACATTATGGATTACAAGACTTCAGGCGTAGATATTGAGGCAGGATACAAATCAGTAGAGCTGATGAAAAAGCACATTGCCAAGACAATGAGACCGGAGGTACTTGGAGGAATCGGTGGATTCTCAGGTGCATTTTCCATGGAGAAATTCAAAGATATGGAAGAGCCTACTCTGGTTTCCGGAACAGACGGATGTGGAACCAAGGTTAAGGTAGCCATGGTTATGGACAAGCATGATACCATCGGAATCGATGCTGTAGCCATGTGTGTAAATGATATTGCATGTGCAGGCGGCGAGCCATTGTTTTTCCTGGACTACATTGCCTGCGGCAAAAATTATCCGGAAAAGATCGCAGAGATCGTAAAAGGTGTTGCAGAGGGCTGTGTACAGTCTGAGGCAGCTCTGATCGGTGGTGAGACAGCAGAGCATCCTGGACTTATGCCGGAAGATGAGTACGACCTTGCCGGATTTGCAGTAGGAGTCGTTGACAAAAAAGATCTTCTTACAGGAGAGGCCCTGAAACCAGGAGATGTCCTGATCGGTATGGCTTCCACAGGAGTTCACAGTAATGGATTTTCTCTTGTACGTAAAGTATTTGACATGACAAAAGAGTCTCTGGATACTTATTATGAAGAGCTTGGAACAACTCTGGGAGAGGCACTGATCGCACCGACCAGAATCTATGTAAAAGCGCTGAAGAGCATCCGAGAGTCTGGCGTGAAGATCCATGCATGCAGCCATATCACAGGGGGTGGATTCTATGAGAATATCCCACGTATGCTGAAAGAGGGAACCAGAGCTGTTGTCAAAAAAGACAGCTATCCGGTACTTCCGATCTTCAAGCTCCTTGCTGAAAAAGGAAATATTGATGAGCATATGATGTATAATACATATAATATGGGTCTTGGAATGATCCTGGCAGTAGATCCTGCAGATGTTGACAAAACAATGGAAGCTATCCGTAAAACCGGCGATAAGCCATATGTGGTAGGATCCATTGAAGAGGGAGAAAAGGGAGTGACCTTATGTTAAAGATCGGTGTTCTTGTTTCCGGTGGGGGAACGAATCTTCAGGCGATCCTGGATGCTATTGATGCAGGAGGGATCACAAATGCAAAAGTGGATATTGTGATCAGTAATAATGCCTCCGCTTATGCTCTGGAAAGAGCCAGAAAGCACGATATAGAGGCGGTATGCATCGCACCGAAAGACTATCCGGACCGAGAAGCTTTCCATAAAGCATTACTGGCGAAGCTTCAGGAAAAAGAGGTGGATCTGATCGTTCTTGCAGGATATCTGGTTGCAATCCCTCCGATGATGGTGGAAGCGTATCCCAACAAGATCATCAATATCCATCCATCTCTGATCCCGTCTTTCTGCGGAAAAGGTTTTTATGGACTTAAGGTCCATGATGCAGTTCTTGCAAGAGGCGTGAAAGTAACAGGCGCTACGGTTCATTTCGTAGATGCCGGAACGGATACAGGTCCGATCATCCTTCAGAAGGCAGTAAAGGTAAAAGACGGAGATACATCCAAGGAGCTTCAGAGACGTGTAATGGAAAAAGCAGAGTGGAAGATCCTTCCGGAAGCAATCAATCTTATCGCCAATGACAAAATCACAGTGACAGATGGAATTGTTTCTTTAAAGTAATCAGCAGACAGATGAAACAAAGGAGTAAACAGATGAAAGTATTAATCGTAGGAAGCGGCGGAAGAGAACATGCAATTGCATGGAGTGTTGCAAAAAGCCCGAAAGTTGACAAGATCTACTGTGCACCTGGAAATGCAGGAATCGCAGAGTATGCGGAATGTGCAGATATCGGAGCAATGGAATTTGAAAAACTGGCAGCCTTTGCCAAAGAAAAAGAGATCGATCTTACTATCGTGGGAATGGATGATCCTCTTGTGGGCGGAATCGTAGATGTATTTGAGGCAGAGGGACTGCGTGTGTTCGGACCGCGCAAAAATGCTGCTATTCTGGAAGGCTCCAAGGCTTTTTCCAAGGATCTTATGAAAAAATACGACATTCCTACAGCTGCTTATGAGAATTTTGATGATCCGGAAAAAGCTCTGGAATATTTAAGGACCGAGGCAAAATTCCCGATCGTTTTGAAGGCAGATGGCCTTGCTCTTGGAAAAGGTGTTCTGATCTGCCAGGATCTTGCAGAGGCAGAAGCTGGCGTAAAAGAGATCATGGAAGACAAAAAATTCGGAAATGCCGGAAATACCATGGTAATTGAAGAATTTATGACTGGCCGTGAGGTTTCCGTACTTTCTTTTGTAGATGGAAAGACGATCCGTACCATGACATCCGCACAGGATCACAAGCGTGCGAAGGATGGGGATCAGGGACTGAATACAGGCGGAATGGGAACATTTTCTCCAAGTCCGTTCTATACTCCGGAAGTAGATGAATTCTGTAAGAAATATGTTTATCAGAAAACAGTAGATGCCATGGCAGCAGAGGGACGTCCGTTTAAGGGAATCATTTTCTTCGGACTGATGCTTACTGCAGATGGCCCGAAGGTTCTGGAATATAATGCAAGATTTGGGGATCCGGAGGCACAGGTTGTTCTTCCGCGTATGGAGAATGATATCATTGAAGTAATGGAAGCCTGTGTAGACGGCAAACTTGATCAGATCGATCTGAAATTTGAGGACAATGCAGCAGTTTGTGTTGTTCTTGCAAGTGATGGATATCCGGTAAAATACGAAAAAGGTATCCCGATCCATGGATTTGAGAATTTTAAGGACAAAGACGGATACTACTGTTTCCATGCGGGAACCAAATTTAAAGATGGAGAGATCGTTACAAACGGTGGGCGTGTTCTTGGCATCACTGCCAAAGGAGAGACATTAAAAGAAGCCAGAAAGAATGCATATGCTGCTACAGAGTGGATCAGCTTTGCAAATAAGTATATGCGTCACGATATCGGAAAAGCTATCGACGAGGCTTAAGTTGGTCATTTTTCACAGGCACAGCTTGACGAAAACAGGGATTTCATTGTACAATAGTAACAACTATGAAACACAGTGAGTAGTTACGAACATGAAAAGCTGGATGCTGACAGGGCACAACAGGAACCAACCATTTTCCTTGATGAGGTGTCGCATCCAAGTGATGAGGCAGAGAGGACAGAAAAATGGGAATCAGTGTAGAAGAAGCAATCCATGAGCTCAGAAACAGGGAGGAAGTATTTGTTGCATATTCACAGGCAACCAGACTTCCATATGTGACCTGTGATGAAGAAACATTTAATGACCAGGCAAGGATTTTTGCCACAGAAGAAGAGATCAAAGAATATGGTAAACAGCTCCTTGAGGATAAGATCCTTCTTATGGGCATGAAATATGAGAAAAAAGACTATCCAAGACTGTATGGTACGCTGTACGCGATCGGAGTGAATAGTGTGATCTGGATCGACGGAGAAGAGAAGATCGAGATTGAGATCGGAAAGATCGCAAACCAGAGAGATATGAGTAAGATCGAGCCGTCAAAGAGACCGCTTCTGAACCCGTCTCTTGAACTTTCCGGAATCTATTTTATGCAGGAATTGCGTCGCCCGGTAAAACAGGAAGAGCATAAGAATATCCGTGAGTTGGAAGAAGAGCTGATAGCAAACCTGCGTAAGGCAGAATTCCTGATCGCGATCAATGCAGAGCAGGAAGAAGATGGAAAGCTCCATATTCCGTATCTGAAAAATAAAGAGGATAAGATCATGCAGCCTGTGTTTACAGATGTTATGGAATTTGAGAAATTTGGAAGAGGCAAGAATCTCCGTGTTGCGAAAGTGACTATAGACAAACTTCCGAGCCTGATGATTCCGCAGGCAAACGCTTATGTGGTAAATCCAATGGGATTTAATCTGGTTCTTAACAAAGAACAGATAGAGAAGATTGCAGGGATCAGTAAATAAAAACAAAAATCACAGCAGGCTGCCAGGATGAAACTGTGCAGCCTTTTGCTGTTGTAGAGGAGAGATTACCCTATGGTGATAGAAATCGATTTTAACAGTGATGAGGCAATCTATATGCAGATCACCAATCAGATCATAATGGGGATCGCTACATCAAGGCTTCATGAAGGGGATACTCTGCCTTCTGTACGGCAGCTTGCAAGCATTGCAGGAATCAATATGCATACTGTGAATAAGGCATATGCGCTGCTTCGTCAGGAAGGCTTTGTGACTATTGACAGGCGAAAGGGAGCGGTGATCTCCATAGATGCAGATAAGGTCAGAGCACTGGAAGAAATGAAACAGAATCTGACAGTAGCAATGGCATGGGGATGCTGTAAAAATGTAACAAGAGAAGAAGTCCATCAGCTGGTGGACGAGATTTTTGACGAGTATGACACAGACAGATAGGAGGAGACATCATGCAGGAACGATATACAAAACAGGCAGAGAATGTTCTTGCTCTGGCAAAAGAGGCAGCCAGCTCCTGCGGACATAGTTATATCGGCACGGAGCATCTGCTGGTCGGGCTTGTAGAAGAAAAGGAGGGCACAGCAGGAAGAGTTCTGGAGGAGTTTGGAATCCAGGCTGATAAAGCGATGGCTCTGATCGATAAACTGATCGCACCGCCGGGAAATACGGCTGTTTCACAGAAACCGGGATTCAGTCCGAGAACCAGAAGAGTTCTTGAGGGTGCATATGCAGAAGCAGAATCCATGCGTTTTGAGGAAGTCGGGACAGAACATATTCTGCTGGCAATGTTGAAAGAAACAGACTGTGTGGGTACCAGACTGCTGTACACAATGGGTGCCAATATCCAGAAGCTTTATGCGGCAGTGCTGACAGCTATGGGAATGGACAGCGATGCCATTGCGGAAGAATTCCAGGCTGTAAAAGCTTCAAAGGGAAGAAGCAGTAGTGTAACACCAACTCTGGATCAGTATAGCCGAGATCTGACGGCCATGGCAGAAGAAGGTAAGCTGGATCCTGTAGTGGGAAGGGATAAAGAGATTGCCAGACTGATCCAGATCCTGAGCAGAAGAACAAAGAACAATCCCTGCCTGACTGGAGAACCGGGAGTAGGAAAAACGGCTATCGTAGAGGGACTTGCACAGCGGATCGTCACAGGAATGGTACCGGATACTGTGAAGGATAAGCGGGTTGTAGTTCTGGATCTTTCCGGAATGGTCGCAGGAAGTAAATATCGCGGTGAGTTTGAAGAACGTATCCGAAATGTGATCGATGAGGTAAGCGAACAGCAGGGAATATTGCTCTTTATTGATGAGATCCATACGATCATCGGAGCAGGTGGAGCGGAAGGTGCACTGGATGCTTCCAATATCCTGAAACCGTCTCTTTCCCGTGGAGAGATCCAGCTGATCGGAGCAACGACACTGGAAGAATATCGGAAATACATTGAAAAGGATGCAGCGCTTGAACGGCGTTTTCAGCCTATCATCGTGGAAGAGCCTACAGAAGAGGAGGCTGTTGAAATCCTGAAGGGGCTGCGCCCATATTATGAAAAACATCATGGTGTAGAGATTCTGGATGAGGCCCTTGAGGCGGCTGTAAAAATGTCCGTTCGTTATATCAATGACCGGTTTCTTCCGGATAAAGCCATTGACATTATTGATGAAGCAGCGTCGAAAGTACAGCTGGCGGGATATCGTCCGTCTCCGAAAGCAGAAGCACTGGAAAGAGAGATCCACGATATTCTGAAACAAAAAGAACAGGCAGTTATAAATGCAGATCTTGAAGGTGCAAAAGCAGCACAGGCAAAGCAGAATGAGGCGGAAGCAGAATTGGAAAAGATCCGAAGAAAGGCGGAGCGGAAAAATCGGAAAAATCCACTTACAGTTGATGAAGAGGCAGTTGCCGGTATTGTGTCTGACTGGACAAAAATACCTGTACAGCGTCTGACAGAGGGGGAATCCCGTAGGCTTGCAAATTTGGAAAAGGTTCTGAAAAAACGTGTGATCGGACAGGATGAGGCAGTTTCTGCAGTTGCCCGTGCGGTAAAAAGGGGAAGAGTAGGATTAAAGGATCCCGCAAGGCCTATAGGTTCTTTCTTATTCCTGGGACCTACCGGAGTGGGAAAAACGGAGCTTTCCAAAGCGCTGGCGGAAGCTGTATTTGGAAGTGAGCAGGCAATGATCCGTGTAGATATGTCCGAATATATGGAAAAACATAGTGTTTCTAAAATGATCGGATCGCCGCCCGGATATGTAGGCTATGAAGAAGGTGGACAGCTCAGCGAAAAAGTGCGCAGAAATCCATACAGTGTCATTCTTTTTGACGAGATTGAAAAGGCTCATCCGGATGTGTTTAATATTCTTCTGCAGGTACTTGATGATGGTCATATTACAGATGCTCAAGGCAGAAAAGTGGATTTTAAGCAGACGATCATTATCATGACTTCCAACGCAGGTGCGCAGATGATCATGGAACCGAAACATCTTGGATTTATGTCCGGAGATACGGAAAAGCGTGATTATGAACGGATGAAGTCCGGAGTGATGGAAGAAGTGCGGCGGATGTTTAAACCGGAATTTCTGAACCGGATCGATGAGATCATGGTATTCCATTCTCTGAATAAAGAAAATATCAGGAAGATCGTTACTATTCTTTTGAAAAACCTGGAAAAACGCTGTCAGGAACAGCTGGATATCATACTGAAAGTTACCGGAGCAGCTAAAGATCTTATCGCAGATGCAGGCTTTGATAGTAAATACGGTGCAAGACCGCTGCGTCGTGCGATCCAGACAAAGATTGAGGATGAGATGGCAACAGAAATCCTTGAAGGTCGGATCAAAGCCGGTGATACCGTACAGGTGAAGGTCAAAGACAAGAAAATCTACTTTGAAGTAAAAGATGCGGAGAAAGCGTAAGAATTTTATTACTTTCTATAGCCAAAAAAACAGAAATAAGTTATAATTAACAAAATTAAAACTATACAACGAAAGATTTCAGGAGGACATAAGATCATGGCAGTGGTACAGGAATTGATCCGCACAGAAGATAATGGGACTATCAGTTTTGGAGATTATGAATTAAATCAGAAATCCAAATTGTCGGATTATCAGTATCAGGGAGATATGTATAAAGTAAAAACATATAAGGAGATCACCAAACTTGAGCGTAATGGAATGTTCGTATATGAGTCTGTTCCGGGAACCAGTGTGTTCCATCTTCAGCAGGATGGAACAGCAATGAGTTTTGAGGTTCAGGGCTTTGAGGATTCTCAGATTACTGTTGAACTGGAAGCTGAGACAGAGTATCAGGTATTTATTGATGATGTAAGTACAGGTACAATGACCACAAACCTGGGCGGCAAGCTTTCTTTCAGTGTTGAACTGGATGCGAACACCAAAGCAGAAGTTAAAATTGTAAAATGCTAAAAAATAAAAAAACGGTTTATTTCTGTCAGGAATGCGGGTATGAATCAGCCAAGTGGATGGGGCAGTGCCCGGCATGCAAGGCATGGAATACTTTTGTGGAGGAAACGGTTTCTTCCAAAAAATCTTCCTCAGGGAGTATTAAAACTACACAAAAGAAAACGGAGCCTGTAGTTCTGAAAGATATCAGTCTTTCTTCAGATGAACGTCAGAGCTGCGGAATCGGTGAACTTGACAGGGTGCTGGGAGGCGGAATCGTCCCCGGCTCCCTTGTTTTGGTAGGTGGAGATCCTGGTATTGGCAAGTCTACATTGTTGTTGCAGGTGTGCAGAAATTTATCTTCACAGGGGATTTCTGTTTTGTATATTTCTGGTGAGGAGTCTCTCAGACAGATCAAGCTCCGGGCAGATCGGCTTGGAACGTTTAATGATAAATTGAAACTGCTCTGTGAGACGAATCTTGAAAATATCCGGGAGATCATTGAGCGGACGAAACCAGATGTAGCTGTTGTGGATTCTATCCAGACGATGTTTCATGAAGATATTTCGTCTGCACCGGGAAGTGTTTCTCAGGTGAGGGAATCTACCAATGTACTGATGCAGATCGCTAAGGGTATGGGAGTGTCCATTTTTATCGTGGGTCATGTGACCAAGGAGGGAAATGTGGCAGGTCCTCGTGTACTGGAACATATGGTAGATACTGTGCTTTACTTTGAGGGAGACAGGCATGCTTCTTACCGGATCCTGCGTGCGGTGAAAAATCGTTTTGGTTCTACCAATGAAATTGGTGTTTTTGAGATGCAGAATTCCGGACTTGAAGAAGTGAAGAATCCTTCTGAGTTCCTTTTGAATGGAAGACCGGAGAATGCTTCGGGGTCTGTTGTTGCATGTTCTATGGAGGGGACGAGACCGATTTTGGTGGAGATCCAGGCTCTGGTGTGTCAGAGTAATTTTGGAATTCCGAGAAGAACAGCAGTTGGTACGGATTTTAATCGTGTGAATCTTTTGATGGCGGTTCTGGAGAAGAAGGCGGGAGTTCATCTTGCTGCTTCGGATGCTTATGTGAATATTGCGGGTGGCATGAAGATGACAGAGCCGGCGATCGATCTGGGTATTTGTCTTGCTATTATTTCCAGTGCGAAGGAGATCGTGATCCCGGATTCTGTGATGGCGTTTGGTGAAATTGGTCTGAGTGGCGAGGTTCGTGCAGTGAGTATGGCCGGACAGCGTGTGCAGGAAGCGAAAAAGCTTGGGTTTGAGACGGTGATACTTCCTGAGGTGAACCGGACGGCTACAGAGAGTATTAAAGGAATTAAATTGGTTTATGTGGCTGGGATCCGGGATGCGATTTCTTTTATCAGAGGGTTGTGAGTTCCCGGCAGGTTATTTTGAATATGATCATGTGGTCAGCCGCTGTATGGTTTGTACGGCGGCTGTGTTTGGGTTAATAGATAAAAAACATAGATGATAGTAAGGGAAAGGCTGGTGTTGGTTATGGGTATTGGTAATATTGGAAATATTGGAAATATGATGAAGGTTATGAATGCATGGAATACATTTAAACAGAATCATCCGAAGTTTCCGGCATTTTGTAGTGCGGTTTCCCGGCGTGGGATTCGTGAGGGGAGCATTCTTGAGGTGACGTATATTAGCCCTGAGGGTGAGAAGCTGACTACGAATATTAAAGTGCAGGCCAGCGATCTTGAGTTGCTGAGAGAACTTTCTGGTGGTAATTGAGTTGAGCAGATAGCGAATGTTGATTATATATTGTATATGTCTGTTTGACGGGTGTTTTGGTTCCGGTGTCTGGCAGTGTTGGAACTGCCGGGTGCCTTTTTTTTGTTGGGATGGAGAGGGACGCCAGAGGGAGGTGGCATCGGTCCGGGGAGTGGATGCAGGCGGGGGTGTTTTTGCGGTTTTGTGGGGTGGATGGAGAGGGACGCCAGAGGAAGGTGGCATCGGTCCGGGGGTGGATGCAGGCGGGGATGTTTTTGGGGTTTTGAGAGGTGGATGTGGTTGAGGGACGCCAGAGGAAAGTGGCATCGCTCCGGGCAGGGACTCCGTCGGGGGATACTACTAGGGCTCCGGGAGACGGCTAAAAGCATTGCGGCAGGGCCAGAACTCGCCTGCGGCTCAGACAGCA
>ENA-ORTJ01000207-ORTJ01000207.1-human-gut-metagenome-genome-assembly--contig:-NODE-207-length-55577-cov-9.721174_pt1 | contig 55577 bp, 58 predicted proteins | sample MGYA00242069_ERZ509187 | MGnify/ENA primary metagenome ERZ509187 (study PRJEB26280, sample SAMEA2338779) | human gut metagenome | biome: human gut; feature: human-associated habitat; material: faeces... | reverse complement strand
AGTTGCCTTATATCTCCACAGCTAAAGCTGGGAGCTTTACGGCAACATTTGGTAATGCTCATTCTTTTATGGTAATACAGCAAATTAAATGCTTTCTAACATAAATAACCTAAAGATAAAACATATTTATAACATTTATTCACTTTCATCTGCCTTTCTTTGACAGCTATTATTATACGAATAAATATTTTTATTTATGAAAAGAGCACAAAAAACTTAAAAAATATTCTTATATAAAAACAATAAAAAAGATGCCAAAGCACCTTTCTTATTAATAATTTTCTGCATGAACTTCAAAGTACGCTTGTGGATGATCACATACTGGACAAACATCAGGTGCTTTTTCCCCAACAACGATATGTCCACAGTTACGACATTCCCAAACCTTTACTTCACTTTTAGCGAAAACTTCTTGCATTTCTACATTATGCAATAATGCTCTATAACGTTCTTCATGATGTTTTTCGATTTCTCCAACCATACGGAATTTAGCTGCAAGTTCTGGAAAACCTTCTTCTTCTGCAGTTTTTGCAAAGCCTTCATACATATCTGTCCATTCGTAGTTTTCACCTTCAGCTGCTGCTACTAGGTTTTCAGCTGTATTTCCAATACCATTTAATTCTTTAAACCACATTTTAGCATGTTCTTTTTCATTATCTGCTGTTTTTAAGAATAAAGATGAAATTTGTTCAAAACCTTCTTTTTTTGCTTTTGAAGCGAAGTAAGTATATTTATTTCTTGCTTGTGATTCTCCTGAAAAAGCTTCCATTAAGTTCTTTTCTGTTTGTGTTCCTGCATATTTATTAGCCATGTTTATTTCCTCCTTTTATTCCTTACTAGGAATAATTCCTATTTATATTTTAATCTTTGTTCTTTCTTTTGTCAACTAAAAAAGGAGAAAGAGAATTTCTCCTCCTATCACTAACATGATCGCAATAGAAAATGAACTCATATATGGAGAGGGATTAGTGATAGACACATTTCTATGTGCATTTTAATCATACTCTCTTTTAGAATCAGCTTTTTATTTTGGAACAAATTGGTCTTATTTGTATCTTCTTATTATACTATCTCTTGGATTATCTAAATGATATTCTTTAGCCCACTTTCTAAAATGTCGATTAATATATTGATTAAGTTGAACCATATCTCGTTTATTAAGATAGATGTCAACCAATCCAAGAGGATCTTCTAATGGATAAGCTTTAATTCTTTCCATCATTTGATAAACAACTTCATTGTTCATAATTTGAAAAGAATAAGTATCATATTGTGTAATAACATCTAAATCTACATAATAATTCATATGAGCAACTAACACTCTCATTAGACCTATTGAACTAGACATAGATAATTTAAAATATTTTACATCACTATAGTTTATTTTTGTTTGTCCATATTGAAGATAATCTTTATAAAAATATAAGCGATCAGAAATCGTTCCATAATCTAAAACGTGATCAACTGCTATTTTAACTTTTCTTCTTTTAATATAATTATTAATTCTTTCATCTATATTTTCTAAATCAAGATGTTGTTTTTTAAACATATCTTTTTTATTTTCTAAAACATCTCTAATCGACTTCTTATCATTTATAATTTGTTTGATTTCTTCAATCGTGACATCCATTTCTCTTAATAATAAAATAAATTTAATTCTTGAAACATCCTCTTGATTATAATTTCGATAATTATTGCTATCTCTTGCTGGTTTTACCAAACCTTCATTTTCATAATAAATCAATGTTTTCTTTGTTATTGATAACATTTCTTCTACTTCATGTGTTGTCATATCCATCACCTCTACCCTTATTAAACAGTATAACCTTAGGATATGGTCAAGTACTTTTTATAATAAAGACAAATATAAGATATACATATTTGAATAACTACCATCTTTTAACATAAAACCTCCCGGAATCATGCCAACTTCTTTAAAACCTAAAGATTTAGATAATACTGATTTACATGCTTATATAATAGCTAATGAATTGATTATTGATCAATTCAAATAAATCATTTCATTATTTAAACAACAAAAGCGTCTACAAAATATGTTAAGCTTTATTCATCAAAATTATTATAAAAGTATTTCTTTACAAGATATTGATGAAAGTAGAAATATGAGCATAGCTCAATGTTATCGTTATTTTAAAATGATTGTTAAAATGTCTCCTTATGATTATTTAATTCACTATCGTTTATTAAAAAGTATTGATTATCTTTTAGATTCTACTTTCAATATTACTGAAATTTCTGAAAAAGTTGGTTTTCAAAATGTAAATCATTATATCCAAACATTTAAAAAGGCATACACTTTATCACCTAAAAAGTATCAAAAAAACATAGAAAAAGGAATTTACAATAATGCAAATTCCTTTTCATTCTTTCATTTGACAATTTCCATCCAACATAAATAATCAGCGATCTTTACCTTCATCCCTTCTAGAATATGAACTCTTTGAAGAGGCGTCACTAAAGATTCTAATGTTCTCCAAAACACTTTTTCGCTCATTTCTTTATTATTTATATAGAATTTCATTTTGATTCCCTACCCTTTTTATATTTTTTATAAGACAACCAAAATCAATTTTAGCACAACACTCTTTTCAGTTCTATATTTCAAACAACATCTCTAAGCCGTATATGTCCATTACTTCTTTTTTCATTAATACATCCTAATATTTAATTTTTAAACATGATTAGTATATCATATTTAAAAAGTACAAACAAGAATACGAAAATCACATAATTCTTCAATATTCTTGTTCTATATATTTATTACTACAATTAGCAATCTTTTTTTATATTTAGTTACTTTCGTCCTCTGAAGTATCATGAACTTTATGTTCTTCTAAATACTTACTGACTTCTTGATAATCCTCTGAATGTCTAGAACGATAAACGCATTGATTACTACTCATATATATACTCATTACCGATTCTATATCTTCTATAGCTAAATCTTGCAAATGTTTCTTAAAAAAGTTCATGAAACCATCAGCATCATTAAATCCATTATAAGGTGGTACTTTATTTATTAAGATTTTAGAAAATTCTGCTAAATCGAAATCTACACTTTCTTTTACAGCATCATATAATGTCATTGAATAAAGTGGTTGTTGAACTATACTGTTATCTTTGAAAAATTCATATGGAGTTTTATTAGAACGTGGATAAAATAGTCTATAATATTTTATCCCATTTGGATTCAGTAAAATTTCGTTGCTGATATATTCAAACAATGACACATCTTCTTTGATTATATCCAATAAAATTGGAAAATTTAAAATAAGTTCTATTAAAGATTGTTTTCTTTCAGAAGAGTTTTCTAAATTTTCAATACTAATACTTAATAATTTTTTTCTAACATCTTCTTCTTTAAATAATCTTTCAAACCCATTTTTCCTTATATGATCTGTCATAGCGTAAACAAATGCAAATAATCCATAAGCATTTCTTTCTGCATCTTTATCAGTAGTAATAAATAATAATTTTAAAAATGTTTTATACGACATTTTTAGTGAATCATATGTCATACGTTCCAAATAGTTTTTGGTTATTTCATTTTTTATTCTTTCATCCAGACTATTTTGAGAAATATCATCAATTCTTTGTGAATAAATTTCAACAACTTCTTCTACTATAGAAAATAAATCCATAATAAATGGTGCTTTAACAGAAAGTATATTATCATACATTGAACATATCAACATTCTAGCTTGATAATCCTCTGGAACATATAATGTATTATCATTGACCTTCAAATGAGCACATTTGTGTCTACACTCTCTTAAATAATTTACGTCCTCTGTAAATCGATTAAAATACAACTTACAATTTTTATTAAAGAATTCAATTATTTTCTTTTCGACTTCTAAATATTTTTCATTTTTTAAAATTAATTCATTAATTTCTGCTAATTTTTCCTCAGCCTTATTATTTCCCTCACTTGCCATAGTTTGTAATTTCATAAACAAATCATAAATAACAAATGAATATAACAAAACAATAGTTGCTCTATAATTTTTACTATAGTAACATTGTAAAATTTCTTCAAAATATTGTCGAGAATCTGGATTGTCGAAAACTCTTAAATCTCTTTCATCAAATAGCATATTTCTTCTCCTTTACATATTTTTAAATTAAAATAATTTGATATTATTTATTATTTTAATAATATCAAATATTACATTTTTCAACAAATTTTACTAAATAAACTTGTTTATATTATCATAACATTTATTTTAATTTACTCATAGTAAATTCACACCTTTGATTATCTATTGTTTCTATTTAATAGGGTAAAATATTTTGTGTAAATTATGATTTTTCAATTATAGAAAATGGACATATAAATAAAGAAAAATAGTAAATCACTTGATTTACTATCTCATCTGTCATATTCACTTTTAAAAGCATTACACTATTTCAATCCAACATAAATAATCGGCAATCTTCACTTTCATCCCATCCAAGATATGTACTCTTTGCATTGGACTTACTAATGATTCTAGTGTTCTCCAAAATACTTTTTCACTTAATTCGTTGTTGTTAATATAAAATTTCATTTGGTTTCCTGCTTTCTTTTAATGACATCCATTTTACCTCATCTTTGAAGTAAAAAATAGCGATTTTTTGGCAGTGACACCCTTTTATATAGGTGACATCCAAGTAAATCGCTATTTTTTGATTCTTTAAAATATCTTAAAAAATATTGATTCCATCTGTGTTTTTTCGATGATATCCATTTTAACTCTTAATTTTGAATTTAAGAGTTAATACAGATGTCATTAAATGTATTTTTAGCTTTTCAAAAAAGTAACTTGGCACCATATATAAAATTCTTATAATCACTTTTGCCGCATATATTAAATCGAATATTTAATTTTTAAACAAGATTAGTATATCATATTAAAAATATACTAACAAGAATTCAGAATCCATATACTTCTTTAATTTAGCAAATAGAAATAACTGATTACTTTAATCTACTTCAGGAAGTGTCTGTGGTATAAATTCAATTGTTTTATGTGATCCACCCGTTCTCCTTATTAATTCCTTTGCTCCTATAACTCGTACTAAATTTCTTATCAGTTTACCTAATTCTTTTTTATCATCATTGCTTTTTCGATGGTAGTATATTTTAGTTTGTACATTATCATTGCATATTAATAGTGCCAAAATATCTTTATCAGTTTTGTCTAGCGAATGACCAAAAATGTAAAGTTTATATGTTATAAGAAAATTACGATGTATTTCATCTATCCATTCCATATAAGAACTATCTGTTGATTTATAAATTCTTTGATAAAATTTTTTAAATGCTAAAAATTCTAACTTTTCATCTCTGTCATGACCTTCTAGATACTCATCAATTCCAAGAACCAAATTACAAGTCTCTACATTATTATTTATATCTGCTTTACCATGTATATAATCATATTTAATTTTGTTTGATTGACCATATATTCTTTCATATGTATTAGAATAATTGAATGATAAAACACAATCCGGATTAATATCTTTGATATCATCATTTTTTTGTAATCCTTCTATTTTATTTATAAACCCACTAATATAAATTTCTAACGCTCTTATTAGACTATCCAAATCTAAGGTCATTTGTTTTATACATTTATTAAAAATGTTTAAATTAAAATATGAAAGTTGAAACTTTTTACTATCATTTCCTTCAAAAATATCTATAAATTCTTCTACTTCTTCTACTTTTATACCCTCTATTTCTGATCTTGGTATACTTTTTCCACTTTCAGTACAGTTTCTTACGCATTCGAATGCCTGTACTACATTTGAAATTTCAGATTCAAAATCTATCCAGTTTTTTCCAAGTTGATTTCTTTTTTTTAAAAAATAAGTTATCCAAATATTACTTTTAATATTATCATATATCTCAATAAATAATTTATTCAGATTATTATTTGTATTCCATTCTTCAAACAACTTGGATTTTATAGAATTATCTATATCCCAGTTAAGGATAATATCTTTTTTCCATTCATCATCATTCGAAAATTCTGGAAAGAGAAGTGTCTCTTTAATTTTATCACAAAAATCAAGAAAAAAACTGTATGATGTTGGTAACCCATGTGCTAAATCAAATCCATTACCAATCAACAGTATTTTCTTTCCTTTTATCTCTATATCCATAGTGTTCCTCCCATCTATTTAGTAATCATTAAATATATTTTACTATATTTAATAATCATTTGCATTCATCTAAAAAAATTTCTAACTTATCTGATTTAATAGGAGTTCACATTTTTGATCATCTATTGTTTCTATTTCAATCTTATCTTTTTTTACAATAATCCTATCAATAAAAACTGCAAGATCTTCTTGAGTCATAACAGTATATTCATTGCTGTTTTTTTCTAACGTTTTTAATAGTTTTTCCTGTCTGCCTTGCTTTAATGCATTGTATTTGTCATCAAGCTTTTGCAGTTCTTTTTTAAGCATTTGTTTGGTTTGATAACATTGTGCCAAGTGTTCCTCAATTTGACTTTCGTCTTGAACGCCTCTGGCAACAAGTAACATTCCTTTATCTAATAATTCGTTTATTTGTGAATTCACATTTTCTAATTCACAATTCAGTTTTTGTTTCTTCTCAGTAATATCTTTTGGATTCAAATATTCCGATAATTCTTTAGCAAGTTCAAGTCGTGTTTTTTCTTTTGATTTTGTTTTTCCATTGATCAATGATGTTAAAGCATCCATTAATGGCTTTTCTTTTAAAGTCACACTGTTTGGACAGATTGCTTTTCCATTCTTCAACCTGTTTGAACATCTCCATACAGCTTCTTTTTCCTTATTTCTTTTTGTCCAGACAGCCCTTCTATATAAGGCGCCACACTCTGAACAGATGATTTTATTACTTAAAGGATTTTTAGATGAATAGCGATTCTGATGATGACTTTCCACAACTTCTTTTTCATCATTTGATTTCATGTTCCTTTTTGTTCTTTCTACTTGAGCTGCTTTGAATACTTCTTTGGTCACAATTGCAGGATGACTGTTTTCCACAAAGTACATTTTCTTCTGACCTTCATTTTTATACCGTTTCTTATGAAGAAAGTCTATGCTGAATGTCTTCTTTAAAAGAGCATCCCCACTATACTTTTCATTTTGCAGCATCCTGCCAATTGTTCCTGAATCCCATTTTGTACTCCCGTTCTTCTTGGGGACTTTGTTTTCCGTCAGGTACCTTGCTATTTTACTTTCGCTCATCCCTGAAAGATATTTAGAAAAGATCTCTCGAACAACTTCCGCTTCTTCTTCAATAATATCAAGTGTTCCTCTGTTTGACTTATAGCCATACATGTTGGCAGCATAAACCTTTCCTTTTTCAAACTGCCTTTGATATCCCCACTTGATACTTTCACTTTTATCTTCACTGCTTTGTTGGGCAACACTTGAAAGGATCGTCAGCAACATCTCATTTGCTTCCAGACTGTGAACATTCTCTACTTCAAAGTAAACATCGACATTGTATTCCTTGAGGATCCTCAAATACATCAGTGAATCAACAGTATTCCTTGCAAATCGTGTAATACTTTTTGTAATAATCATGTCCAGTTTTCCTGCTCGAGCATCATCAATCATACGCATAAAATCTGATCTTTTATTGGTTGATGTACCCGTTATTCCTTCATCTGAATAAATGGCAACGAGTTCCCAGTTTTCATGACTGCCTATGTAGTTTTCATAATATTCACACTGTGTTTCATAACTCAGTTCCTGTTCGTCAGAATCTGTTGAAACCCTGCAGTATGCTCCAACTCTTATTTTCCTGTTCTGCCTGTCATTGTATGATGGCTGGAACTTCTTCCTTGGAGCAATCACTTTAACCTTCGGTGCAGTTTCATGTTCTTTGGCATCTCTGATAATATAGTTCACAATCTTACCCCCTTTCCTTAATAATTAATAAAAAGTTCAAGACCATTATTGAAAATACTCAGTATTCCTGTTTCATATACCTCAATCTTTTCAATAATATTCTTGAATTCACATTTTTCTATATTGCTTTTTAACTTCACATTTTCATATTCCTGTGAATTTTGCTGATTCAGATAGTCACAGATAAAGTTCTTGTAGTCACTTTCTGTATTCACATTTTGAAGTGCATTTCTGTTTAGTATTTCAAAATACTGTTCACTTGATTCACTGTTCCATCCTTGTATGTATTTGTCTTTCATATTGATAACTTCTTCCAGCAACAAATTCACATTCTTGACCAGAACACTTTCTTCAATTCGATATTTCTGATCTTCACTTACATAGAAGCATTCATTTTTTCGAGATCCATTCTTATCTCTTTTACCTCTGTAGATTTTTCTTTTTAAAGGAACGCTGTCAATTCCCCAAAAAACCTTGTTTTTAAAAAACTGCTGTACCATTCTATTTTCTTTTGCCTTTTCTTTATCCATTAGAACTGTTTCCTTTCTACTTTTAACTTAAGATCGTTTTTCAATGTGAACTGGATATCCAATGTTCCCACTTCAATCGAATCAACTAAAGTATTGAAGATTTCTTCATCCAGTGCAGTGATTTCTTTTACTGATTCCAGACATTCAATGATGATCTGTGTCTGTATCACTTCAAACCTCTGATAGATTTTTTCATTGAGTTTGCACTTTTGCATTTCAAAAACTGATTTGTCTACCAGCAACTCGTTATGCTTTTTCTTATAATCCTCCAGACTGATAAGATCTTTCTGATAATATCGAACAAGTGTATTGATAGAACTGCTTACTTTTTTAAGTTCACGATTAACGAGATCAAGTTCACATCTGTCATCGTCATTTGTCGTAAAATTCACAATATGTTTTTTATAGGCTTCCAAAACATGAATATTTTCTTTGAGCTTATAAAAGATTTTTAAAAATGCATCTTCTATTTCATCCGTTCCAATCATTTTTACTTCACATTTCTTTGCTGAAGCAACATGATTACTGCAACTCCAATATTCTTTATTCCTCAACACCCTTCTTTTGAAAGTTCCACCACAATGTTCACATTTGATTTTTAAGGTCAGCAGATATTCTCTGTTTCCATCTGTCTGATTTTTGTTGAACTTCAACTTGTTGTTCACAAGTTTTTCATTTGCCTTTTCAAAAAGTTCACGATCAATGATTTTTGGAAACACATCGTAAACATAATACTGTGCAAGTTCACCTTTATTTGTGACTAACTTATAAGGAAAGACATCAGGTGAATATCTTTTTTGAAGAAGCATATCTCCACAATATCTTTCATTTTTAAGCATTGATGAAACCGTGGATTGTGACCACTTTTTCTTTTTGAAATAATGTTTATTCAGATAATCTACAAGTTTTGTTACCGAAAAATCTTTATTCACATATTTATTAAAGATATCTTCAACAATCTTTGCTTCTTCTTCTATGACTTTTACTTCACCATCTATTCTTTGATATCCATATGGCAGTTTCGGTTGATTGTATCTTCCTTCTTTTGCCCTTGTACGAAATGCCCATTTTTGTACATTTGAAATTGCTTTTGATTCAATTTCAGCACAGGCAGCATAAACAGCAAGCATCATTTCACTTCCCATTTTTGCTGTATCAATTTTCTCTGTCATAAAATAAACGGAGACACCTATTGATTTCAGTTCTCTTACTACTGAAAGTGTCTCCGTTATATTTCGTGCAAATCGACTAATCGATTTAGTAATTATTCTATTTATAAGACCTTTTCGACAGTCTTCAATCATTTGAAGAAAACCATCTCTTTTGTCCATTCTTGTTCCAGTTATTCCTTCATCTGTATAGATCTTAACCAGTTTGGAATTTTCAAGACTGTTGACATAGGATTCATAGAAGTCAACCTGATTGTTATATGAATTAAGCTGATCTTCACTGTCTGAACTGACTCTTGCATAACAGCCAACAAGATTGATTCTGTTTACAAATCTTTCCAGTGGTTCGATAATGCGTACTTGTTTTTGAGCTTGAGCCATTCTAAAAATCCCCTTTCTTATCACCACACACAGTACCACAACTTTTTCGAACTATCCATGACATTATTCACTTTATTTTGTGAATTTAAAAATGATATCTGACAAGTGGATTACATTCTTCTTCATACTTTTTCAGAACTTTATTGGCAACATTTTTAGTGATCTTTTTATAGGTGACAAGTTTCTTCAGGCATGTATATATGTAATAGTAATCAAAGATATCCATTCAATCAGTTAACCATGCCTTTCATCTGTAATGAAATTTCAACTTCTGGCTGTGCATAGTAACTATCTACTTTCAGATTATTTTCCAATGCAAAGTCAACAACATCCTGTTGCATTTGTTTTGAAAAAGAATCAGGTTCAATAAGTACTAGATGGTCACACTTTTCATTTTTTATGACATCTCCAATCTGTTTTTTAAATTCTTCATTCAGATTTGAAAGTTGAATAACAACAGCATGATCCAAGTCATACTTGGATGCATATTCTCGTACACAATCATGAGTGGCTTCACTGTTTGAATTGTTTGTTACAAACAGCGGCTTGTTATTAACCGCTGATTCTAATGCACTGTTAATTACAGCTTTCAAAGTATGAATCTGTCTTTCGTTGAATTCATTGAACACATCCTGAATGAGACGACCACTGTCACGTTCATAGACTTCAAAGCCATTATCTTCAAATGCCTTAAGCAGTCTTCCATCATTGAATGCATTAGCAAACACAATACATTCACCATCAGTAACAAATGTTCTGCTTGTTGTAAGATCCTTTATTGTATTCACAAACTTTTCTGGTTCATAAAAAGCATTGGAAAAATGAAAATGCAATTCTCCAGTAAGTTCATAATTGTTTTTAGCAGCGAATTCCATATATTCCTCTAACTGTTTCGAAGAAAGTTTATTTTCTTCTTGTGTTAAAATATTTACTTTTTTCATAAGATCAATCCTTTCCTTTATTAACACAATGATGACACCTGTATTTTTTTACAGGTGTCACGATCTATCAATAAACGTATCGGTTCAAGTCTGTTTTCCATTGTCCAAACCAGCTTCTGTATAGGATCATCAAGAACATACGACACACGTGTCAAAGACCACTCCTCAATTGTTGCGACGGTTTGTTCACGCTCGACTGTTGAATAGAGTGAAGTATCATTTACGTTTTCATACCGGCAAAGGTCTATCCCCAACCTTTTATGATCAGTTGTTTCTCGCTCCAATACGATACAGAGAAAAAGTTCACATTTTATTATGACCTTACATTTCTATGTTCACATATTCTCTTGGCGCAACTATCAACGTGCTAGAAAACTTTTTGTTGCTGATTTGGACTATTTTGTTTTCAATGTCCTCCTGAGAGGAGATGCTTAATAACTCCCCTCATATATAACAGGACATTTTTTTATTACTTGATAACCTTATAAAAAAAACAAGTTACTTTTTTGACTTATTTTTGATATTTTCTATTATTCTTTTTTTACGTTTATGTATTGCTGGTTGAGAAACACCCATCAATGCAGAGAGTTCTCTTTCTGTTTTATTCTTGATAAGAAGATTCGTAATAAGATTCTTATCTTCTTCTGAAAGTTGATTAATAATATTCATTACATTTTCAACTTCTTCATTGACATTAAAAGTATCATATTGATTATTACTATCAGCAATCTTATCTACAAGCGCTATATTATTATTATCTAACTGATCTAAACTGGATACTTTAAACTCATTTCTCTTTTCTTTTTCACGTTCTTCTTTTTTAAATGAATTGTAACAAATTTTATATACTTCTTCCGATACCTCATGGTATTGACCTTTTATTTTAAAATAATAGTGTTTGTTTCCTTTAAGATCTCTTTTGATCCAAAAATAATTTCTTTTATAATCGTTTTCCATCCTATCTTCCTCCTATATTTTTTTGGCTGAAGATAATCAGGAGGAGATCTGATTTTATGCACAAATACATCCCCCTTAATAGACAATGTCTAAAGCAGGGGATAAAAAAAGTAGTGCTTCAGACTTCGTCTAATTTCACTACCGATACGATTATTAATTTTTAATAATAATTTACGTATAAAAAAAGGGTACAAATTCAAAAAATATAAATTTTGTTGTACCCTTGATAACTGAATTTTATATTTTTAACTACTTATTCATTTTTAAGAATTGGATCACTATATCTTATTGCATCTCCATGAATTTCTCCATTAACCATTGATAAAGCAATCTCAAAAGATTGGGTATATTTTCTTTCTAAAACATCTAGAAATTCAATAACTACAGTAACCATACAATTTTCGAAATTTTTAGCATCATCAAAGCACCATGTAGTTGTAAACTCTTGATCAACCTTTATAACAGGTGTTCTATTAGGTTCCACTCTTTTAAAAGTAACAGTTTTATTTAAAATATTTGTTTTACCATTTGATTCTGGATATGTTCTAAAAGATTTTTCTAGCCCATCATTTTTAAATGTTAAATCTATAAAAAATAAATTATTTGATAATGAAGAACGATTTGCTTCTACAAATGTGAAATATGGTCTTTCATGTAATCTATCCTTATCTTCTTGTGTTAATACTGCATTCTTTGGAACATTATCATTCATACACTTAATCTCCTCCTTATAATAGTCATAATTAATAATCACTTTTTTTATAAAATTTAAGAATTGTTTCATTTCCTTTTCTTCTTTTTTTAAAACACTTAGTAAGAAATAGGATTCAAATAAATTATATATATAAATTAAAAATCTGTATGATAAATAAACCACTAGGATTACAAAGAAAATTGCAACTGCAATAATTAAAAGATCATAACCATTTTTAAAACTAAAATCTGATTCATTTAGAAACCATGTAAAAAAAGCAGTTACAAGAATTGTTAAAAAAGAAACATATGTACCAGAATTTGATGTGTTAGATATTTCTAATGAAATATTATTGATATCATCTCTGGTGAATTTATAAATATTTATTATTTCTTCTTTAGAATATGAATTCATATTTTTCCTTACAAATTCTTTTCTCTTTTTTTCTAATAAATTTTCAATTGTCTTATTGACATTTGGTATACGAATCGTATTAAAAAACAATTGATAACCTGTTTGTGTTATATCATTTTTCTTTTTTATTTTTTTAATCAGGATTACTTCACCTACTACTATAATAACAATTGCTACAAACATAAATGCTATCAAAGTAACTACATAATGCCAGATTGCTTGTGTGCTGTTTAAACTAAATTCTTCAAAATTAAAACCATTTTTTACAAATTTATATAAGTAATAACCAATTACAATTAAATAAATTAGTGCTACCTCTATATAATAAACATATGGGTATAATTTTCCTAATTCATTTATGACTGCCTTTTTTGTACAAGTTTCATCAAACTCTTTATAAAAATCGTCTACATTTTTTAAACCTTTATTCAAATCAAATTCCTCCTTCTTCTTTATTTAAAACTAATTAATTCAAATATCTATTAACATTAAAAAACTTTATTTATCAAGAAACAAAACATTAGTCACTTCTTTCCCAGTGTTCTGTTGTTTAGTATCACTTTTTATTTTTTAAACAAATTTTTTTTATTTTCTTGATAGTTCATGTAAAACTAAGAGATACTTCATAAATAATTTTCTTAATAACTAAATATCATCAATGTAAAAACACTGATGATATCAAAATTAATATACTCTTTAAATAAAATTAACACTTTTTATATCGTGCTAAACTATCTGGTTCCTTTTCTTGTCCAAATATAATGGCACATGCACTATTTACAGAAGAAATAGCTAAAAATGACATTAGAAATGCAAATGAATTTAAAAAGAACTTTTTCCCATTTTTCATGTTTATAATCTCCTTTCATCAAATTTATTTCCATAAAAAAGAATATCACCTATTATGTTTTTCATAAATAGAGTGTGGTTAAAATACCATTTTTATATATAAAGCACATACTTTTCTTTATTTTATGACTATCATTATACAATTTTACATAGTTATTGTATAGTTTTAATCATTTTTACAATATTTATGTATATTACAATTTAATAAATTAAAAATATACTATATCTATAATCAATTATTAATAAGGTGATATAAATATGACGACTAAAAATAAATCAGGTTTACAAATTGCTAGAGAGAAAAGAAAAATGAAACCCCTTGAGTTAGCTGCTTTATTGAAAGTTAACGAAAGCGTTTTAAAAGGTTGGGAAGCAGGTGGTGGAATTATTCATTTAGATACAGTAACAGAACTAATGAACATTTTAGATACAGTAACAGAACTAATGAACATTTTAGATACATCCTCTGAAATGATACTATTTAATGAAAGTAGAAAAGGTCTAAATATTGAAACATTAACAGATGAACAACGTGATGTTATTTTCGATTTATACAAACTAATGAAAGATAATAAATAAGTAGGGAATAGATTATGGATATAGCAGATAAAATAAAATTTTTAAGAACAAATATATTGGATCTTAGTCAAGATAAATTTGCTAAGAAAATAGATGTTACAAGAGCAACTATAAATAATTGGGAACAAGGTTTATCAACACCAACAATAGCTCATATTACAATGATTGCCCTCGTTTGTAATATAACAACTGATTACTTAATAAAATATGATCATCCTTTAGAATTATCTGTTCGAGATATCAATGATGAAGAATATCAAATATTAACTCAATTAATCAATTATTTTAATAATGTGAACAAGGGTAACAATGAATAAAAAAATATATAATATTTTGAAAAATAATGATATTAACATGGATGAAGACTTATTTTATTATGGATGGGCAAATTTTACACATTATTTTGTATACTTAATTTTTACTTTTATATTAGCTTTTTATTACGATTGTTTTAAACAAACAATTATTTTTCTTTTATTATACATTCCATTACGAAGATATATCGGCGGTTTTCATTTCTCAAGTAATATAATATGTATATTTTTTTCTACCTTGATTTCTATAATCCCGCCTTTGTTATCTAAACAATTTTTTGTGAGTTTTAGGCTAGTTGTTTTAACAAGTTTAATTCTACTAATTGAAACTTTTTTAATAGCACCTGTTGATCACAAAAACAAACGATTGACAAACAATCAAATTAATCTATATAAGAAGAAATCTATCATAATCGAATTTTTATATATTGGATTTATTATTATATCTTATAAATACTCAATACATACATTAATAAATATTATTTTTTCAGTTATTGTTATTTCATTGATAAGTTTATCTGTCCCATATATTAAAAGAATATTTTCATAACATTTATAATTTGATAAAATAATTTTAAGAGGTGATGATGTTAATGATAAATATTCTAATTTATGATGATAATCAAAAAGATATAGATCAACTTTTACAATGCATAGAAAAATTTTTTATCAAAGTAAATTTACAATATCAAATTCATATTTGTAAAAATAAACCTGATTTATTACAAAATATAAAAAAATCTGATTTACTTTTTCTAGATATGGAAATCAATGAAGAAAATGGTATTGACATAGGATTGGAACTTCAAGAACTTAAACATGATTGTAGAATCATAATAACAACAAGTTATTCAAAATATGCAATTGATGGATATAAAATACATGCGGACAGATATTTTATAAAGCCTATAAATCAATTGGAATTTAATTTAGAAATGGAATCAGTAATAAAAAAATACATAAAAAAATCAATCGGCTTTTATGATTCAAAAATAAGCAACCATAAAATTTTTGTTAAAGACATACTTTATATAGAATTTATAGATAGGAAATCAACTATACACAAATTGGATGGTAACACAATTATTACAAATTGCACCTTAAAATACTGGTATGATAAACTTAATGAATTTGGTTTTGCATACCCATATAAAGCGTTTTTAGTAAATCTTGAGTATATTAGTGCATTTAAAAAAAATGAAATTATTTTAATCAATAACGAGAGCATTCCACTTTCTAGACACTATAAAAAAGAATTTGATCAAAAATACAATGATTTTCTACATGAAACATTATGATTATTTTTTCTAACATAATTTCTTTTATTCTAATCAGTTACATAGCAAATTCTTTTTTAACTTTAAAATATTCAAAAAACAAATCAATAATTATTTTATTATTATCAACTACAATTGTATGTCTAACCAATTATAACGGTGCTTCTCCATTGAAAAGTATAATTTTATTAGCAATATATTTTATCTATATTTTTGTTCAATATAACGGTCGGATAATACAAAAAGTAATGACTATAATTCCTTATTTTTTAATCCAAATTTTATCGGAAATACTTGTTGCATTTTGTTTAAATAATATTTTATTTATTAATATAACTCGAGATACTTCCTCTTGTGGATTTATATTTGGAACATTTTTTTCATATGCTATTTTAACACTTTTTGTTTTTATCTATGTTAAAATCTTAAAATATATTAAATCTGAATCCTTACCAAAATATACGTGGTTAGCATTTATACTTCCAATCATTACTATTATTTTATTAGTAACTATGGGCGATTATTTTGATTTGTTGCATACTAATCCACAAATCCTTATTACTACAGTAGGATTAGCAATATCAAACATTATATTTTTCTTTATTTTTATGTTAGCTATTAACTCCACAAATATGAGACACAAGCTTCAAATTGCAAAACAAAAAGAAGAATTATTTAATTCTAAATTAGACCTATTATCCCAACAATATGATAATAATTTTCGCTTTTTACACAATCTACTTCATACTTGTAATCAATTGAATTCATTATTTAATGATTCGAATTATTTAGAAGCAACTAATGTCTTGAATAAGCTATCTAATACAGCATATAAAGAATTTAATGCTATATACAGTAACTCATATATTTTAAACTATGTAATAAATAATAACCTATCAAAAATCATTGAAAATGACATTGATATTAAAACCGTAATTGAATATAGTGATTTTGATAATTTAAACTATCATACTCAACTGATTTTATTTGAATACCTTATAAATCTAGCTATTGATTCTTGTATACAAGTTACTACTTCTGATAAAATTATAATAATAAAGTCAGTAAAAACAGCTAATAAAATTATTTTAAAATTATTGTATTCTAATGTATCATTCAATAAATCTAATATCGAAAAAAATATAAAAAATATTTTATCAAATAAATACTATTCTTTAAGTATTAAAAAAATCAATAACACATATATTAGTATTTTAGTAACATTTGATACTTATAGCTAATCTTATTAAAATATTTATGCTTTAAAAAAAGAAAGGATTTCTATTTACATATTAAGAAATCCTTTTTACTTATTAACTTTTAATCATTTAACATCTACCACATATAGTTCATTTGCATCAGAATTACTTTGAATAATGATTTGATTATATTTGGGTTTTAAATCTTTAATTTTAAAATATGCTTGACCATCTAAATAATCATAATTATCTTCCAATACAGCTTTATCATGATATCCTAATACTAATGAATAATCATTATATAATAATTTAAATTTAACATCATCATTAATAACAGTTACATCTACTAATAATTTATCCCCTTTATCTATCAAACTATTATATATTATTGTTTCTCCGTCCACTTCAATTTGATCTCCTAATTGATAATGCGGTGAACTATTTATATTTTGAAAAGTCAATTGTTCATTTAAAACCCGTTTTGACACATTTTGTCTAAAAACTATATTATATACTATAAAAACAACTAATAAAATTATCATTATGGATATAATTGGTTTTATACGTCTTATCATATTACTTAAGATATTCATTTAATTTTTTTCTGTTAATTCCATGAATTGAAAATATAACAGAAATAAAAGTCATTAATATAATATATAAATAAATATTGAAAATTGCTTTTCCATCAAACATTAATGATAAAAAGTTAAAATTTGTTAAATATTTTAGATATACCGTTCTTGCAATAAATAACATACTGTATCCTATAATAAATGCAATTGTTGATATCAATATATACTCTAATAGAATAATCATAACGACTTCCCTTCTACTATGTCCAAGTGAGTACAATACAGCCAATTCCTTATTTCTCTTTCTAATATATCCCTTATTTAAAAATAGAATTATGATTCCCAATATTGTTGCAATAAAGATGATCATACCGATATTTATCAATACAGTTTGAATATACGTATCACGAAATTCTCCGTTTTTAAATTCATATTGTGACATTAATCTTAAATTTGGAAATAAATCGTTTAGTTTCTTTGTAACATTTATTACATCTTTTGATGTTTTACAAGTAATAATCATATCATTTAATCCAGTTCCTAATGCATCTAAATATGTTTCATAATCTTTAAAAACTGATTGATCAATATTATAGTTACTATTTTCTTGATTAAATTGTACTCTGTAATCATTAAATTGTTCTTCAGTTGAAAAAACATCTAAAAAATCATAATTTTGATAACTGACGTAAATATATTCTTTAAGGTTTACATTATTTTCAAAATTTGTTCTATATATACCTGCTACTTTATAATTTTTACTTATTTGGTTTCTCTTTTGATCCACTATTGGTAGTTCAATATTCTTATTTACTAAATCCTCTAAATCATTATCACAATAATTATATGCTAAAAAATCTGGTAGTAAAACTTGATTATTTACTGGATAGTTACCATATAATAATTCTATATGTTCTGGATTATAATTATTGATATATTCAACAGGAACCGTTAATGTTTGAAATTCAAATTCTATTTTATCTGGATAATGTGAATAACTTTTTGTTTTTCTTACCGTTTTGGAAAGAGACTCTTTTGATAAATTAAGATTTAAATTATTTCCGCTCTTATCTGCACTTGTCTTTACATCACCATTGAATAATGTTGCACTTTTTACTCCAGATATCTTTTTAACATTTAATAAATCATTAGCAGAAAAACTAATTCTTTTTCCATCATCAAAGGCTACATAATTATTTTTTGAACACTTATTAATATAATTTTTGGTGTAATGTGTTGTTGAAACGTATATAGTTTTATCATCAATTCCTGAATAGAATTCATACAGATCATTTATTGAAATACTATAAAAAAATAAAAAAATCGTCATGAATAACATAAAAATGATAGAAACTGGAACATAATTAACAACTATATCTACTAAATTTCTTTGTATTGATTTTAAGACATATTTTAGATTGTGCTTCTTGTTATTTTCCTCAATGTTTTTATTTTCTTGATTCTTCGATATAGATTGTGATAATTTATTTTGTTTTCTATATAGTTTTAAATGCTTATCCTCTAATAAATAAATATTATCACAGTAATCAATAATACGATTATCATGAGTGATAATAAAAATCATCATATTTTCGTTTTTTAGTGACTGTACACATTTCATAATTATATCCGCATGCGTATCATCCAAATTCCCTGTTGGTTCATCTAAAAGAAGTATTTTAGGATTTCCTATAATTGCTCTGGAAATTGCTAGCCTTTGTTTTTCACCTCCACTAATATTTCTTACTTTCTCATTTTTTAATTCTAATATATTTAATTTTTCTAATGCATCTTCTGCACTAGAAACGCTACAATTTAGAGTGAGTGTCAAATTTTCTAATACTGTAAAATTTTCAATTAATTTAAAGTCTTGAAAAACTATATGAATATCTTCTCTCCTAGTTTTATCCCATATCTTATTTGAGAAATCCCTAGTATTCCTATTGTCAATGCTATACTTTCCATCATAACTGGTGTCTAGACCAAACAGTATATTGAACAGTGTTGTTTTTCCACTTCCGCTTTTACCTATGATTCCATTTAATGAATTTTCTTCATCAAAGGTTATACTCATATTATCAAAAATAATATGATCACCATAATTTTTTGAAATGTTTTCTAATTTTATCATAAACTACCTCCAAAAAAAGAAGTGTTTATTCAATATAGTTAATCCACATCAAATAAACACTTTTCTATATCAAATATTATTCATTAAAATAAGGACTGTGTGATCCTGAAATATATACTTTTCCAGCTCTAGAAAGTAATGGTTGTCCCCAACAAATATGACTAACAGTTTGATCCTTAGTTACCCCTACAGTTTTAGCGCCTACAGTAGCACCAGAACCTGTTATAACCTTCAATGTACAATTAACTGCTCCCGATGATTTTCTTGTTGTTCCAACTTCAGACATTCCGTTATAATCTGTACGATAACTTGATGTCCAGTTTCCTGTAGCTGCATTCGAAACAACAGATAATGACATGACTAACATTAAACTTGTAAATAAAGTTAGTCCTAAACTTCTTAATTTACTCATAAATTTTTCCTCCTTCTAAAATTATAATGTCTAGACTTTTTACAAATTTATTATATGAAAGTGCAATATAGAATGTAAATGTGTTTTGTTCAAGATGCACAATTTATGATTAACAGGTAATTTTTAATCATTTTATGTTCAAAATAAGCTCTTTATTTTTACAATTATGTATGTTATTCATATAATTTGTCTCTTAAACCTTTTATATATAAAATCCTATTTTTTTAAGTATAATAATTTTGTAGATATATATAAAGAAATGAGGTATAAATATGAAAAATACTATTAATTGCTTTTTTAAAGTAAATCTAGGTTTACTTTTTGTTATATCATCAAATCTATCAAATGTATCCGCATTAGATTATACTAACGATCAAGATACTATTTTTCCAAAAGAAGAAGTAAATGAACTGATAACTAAAGCAAATAATTTAGAAATTAATCGTGATGATAAATTAAAAACTCGTACATCAACCGGAACATATCCTACTAGGAAAGGAGTTATTTTAGTTACTGATGATGCCTATAAAGGTGTTATTAAAACAGGTCACTCAGCAATAATATATACTTCATCTACTGTAGTTGAAGCAAATGAACCAGGTGTAGAGATTGGACCAAATAACTGGAATACATCTAAAAATCAAGCTTATGCAGTAACAGTCAAGGATACAACATCCAAACAAGATATATCGGCTGCGAACTATTGTTATTCACAATTAGGAAAACCATATAATTGGAATTTTTACAGAATGGATTATAGAGATAAATTTTACTGTTCCCAATTAATTCGTTCTGCTTATTTAGATTTATATGATATTGATTTAAATACTGGGGACTTTGATATATTAACAGGAAAAGCAATTCATCCAATGGAACTTGTTAACACAAGTAAAACTAAATTAATTTATCGTAAAAAATAATATTATTTATGCAAAAAAGGCGAAAAAATCGCCTTTTACTTTTTAAGAACGGAGAGGTTAAAATGAGAAAAGTAATTAAAATATTTATAATATTTACTATTGGATTTAATTGTATAGCATGCAATCCAAAACATAATGATTACTCTATTTCTGTTATTGATACATCATCTACAACCAATAAAAGTCAAATAACATTTTATGATAACAATTTAATCAAAAAGAGTATTTATAAATATAATTATGCCGAATTAGGAACACACTTTTATCAACCACAGTATAAAAATTCAAATATTTATTTAGTGCCAAGAGGTATTGGAAATAAGCATGATGAAAAAAAGATCATCTCAATTAATAAAAAAACAAGACAGGTTCATGAGATATACGTTAATAAAAATAACATTCAGTGTGTATCAGTTTCAAAAAGATATCTTTATACATCTAGCAATTTAAATATGATTTCGTATCTGACACAATATGATATGAAAAACAAAAAATATCATGATCTCTCACTCAACGACCAATACTTAAGTTTAGTTTTTTCTACAAATAAATATGTATACTGTTTTGTAAACTCTTTAAATAAAGAATTCATATATTCAACTCTTCAAATATATGATCATAATTTACAACCAATAAAAAATATTGATATAACTACAATAGGTAATTGTCAAAGAAAATATACCATTTATAAAAATAAAGCTTATATTCCTGTTTCGTATGACATGAACGATCAAAATATTTCTAAACTAATTATTTTAAATTTAAAGACTAATATAATTGAAAACATTATTTCTTTTGAAAATACATCATATATTGGTGAAATTGTTAAGTATAAAAAGTATTTATTAATATCTCATACTAATGAAGTGTCTTTAAACAAAGCAAAATTTACAATATTTAATCTAAATAATAATAAATTCAAAACTATAAATTCGAATATTTGTATAAAATCTATGGCAATTAAAAATAATAGTCTTTATACTGTTGATTCTTTAAATTATATATACAAATTTGACTTATTAAATGATATGAAACTCGTAAAAAAAATAAAACATACTCCTCCTAAAAATATGTACCTATCTACTATTGCTTCTTAAATAGAATTATCAATTTAAACATAAATAATCTATCTAGAACAATATGTTTTTACGTGATATAATAAGTTATTTATTACAATTAACAGCAAATTCAAATATTTAAAATTATGTTGAAAATATCGGCATATTTTATATTTAAAAAAAGAATAATTCAAGTCTAAAAAATAAAATTTTTCATGCTATACTGATAGTAAAGAAAGAATTTATTACGTTCATTTTTTAGTTATACTTTACTATAATAAAAATATTAATTTATTCGTAGGAGGTGCAAAAAAATGACTAAAAAATTAATTAAATGCTACATATTTTCTGATTCTATAAAAGAAGCTTTTCCCAACAGAAAAAATTCATTTAAATTGACAGATTTTCTAAATACAACACATATCATAAATAACTCTTGTTATTATATATTTTATATAAAAAAGGTTGATCTGCAAATTGTTAAAAAAATATGTGAAAATTATATTAAAAACTATCACATATTTATAATTGATGATGATGATTATGATAGTTTTAATATTCCAATTCCGCCTATTACCGGAGGAAGACGAACCATTTATAGCCACCGTAAAGAAGGAATTTTAAATTATAAAAGATCTGCCAAATATAATTTAAAAGATTTTAAAACAATCAGAATATCTAAAATACATATTAAAAAAATCTCGAAAGGAAGAGTAAAATAATGAAAAAGACTACTAATAATATAAATGATATTGATTTTTTAAATATTGTTATAGGCGAAAACAATAACGAGTATGATAGAAGTAAAATATTAGATTCTAAAATCAATAGCTTAATAAATATAGATATTTTGATATTTACCATTTTAATTCCTCAAATACCCTTTAACAAAATTAGTAACAGCATTACTAGCAATGTAAATTCAAAAGTATCATTAGGGTATCTTGCTATTTTATTTTGGATAATCACCATAGGTTCAACATTTACCTTATTAATATATTACTTTAAAATTCTTACGACGAACTATAAGCAGTTCAATTCTGAACTGTGTCAAGACAGATTCTTTAATAAAAAATTAAAACATGAAGATTTAGTGCAACACTTCATAAGTGTTTATGATATTAATAAAAAAATTAATGATGATAAAAATCATAAACTGTTGTTCTTACGAATTTCCTCAGTTATCATTTTATTTCTAGTTCTTCTGTCATTTCTAATAAGTAATTTATAATTTTTCAAAAAAATAATTTGTTTATAAAAAGATGGTAAATTAATTATCATCTTTTTTATTCAAATTTTATATTTTTTAATGATCAAATAAAAAAACTCACTCATCACCTTACATCTTCTGTATAAAATATTTTACTCTATCTTACAAAAAATTTATATTTTTAGAATATAATATAATTCTTTGAATATGATAAAGAAAAGGGAAAAAAATCATAAAAGAAATAAGGAGATCAATTTATGAAGAAAAATGAAAATCATAATTCAATTACAAAAAATGTTATAAAAGCATCTGTAAAGGGAGCTATAGGAAATGTACCTATCTTGGGATCATTTTTTAATGAATATTTTTCGTTAATAGAAGAAAATATCAATCAAAATAAATTGCAAGAATGGTTCGATGAAATCGAAAATAAAATAAATAAATTAGAAATAGACATAGATTCTCTTTCTACCAATAATTTTTTCTACTATTCATTAAATAAAACTACTAAAATTTTTATGGAAACTGAAATAAAAGAAAAAAAACAACTATTATCAAATGCACTGTGCAACTGTTCAAGAACAATTTATTTACACACAAGTAGAGTTTTAAGAATAATTGATGATGATAAAAAAAGAATTTTCCTATTATTTTTAGAAAAATATACTACATCACAAATTTTTCTATTACGATATTGTTTAACATACAAAAAACGTGATGCTTTTATTCTTTTTACAAAAAACAGTGGATGTTATACCAAGAAAGGAGAGAACTTGAATAGTATTCAAATCGATATATTTAATTCTATTCCTGAAATAGATTGTGATATTGGATTACTAAATTTTTATACATTACAGCTATATAATGACGGGTTTATTACCAAAAAAATTGATTGGTCAAATATCAAGGATTTACATTATTCTGATCAATTAATAACAGATATAGGAATAGAATTTCTCTATTTTTTAAATTTATGTAATGAAAAAGAAGACGATGAATTATCTCATTAAAATAATTTAAATATATAAAAATTTGATATCTATGTATAATGGTCTTCATCATACATAAAAAAACACCACATTATTGTGGTATTTTTTATAAATTATGTATTCTTTGCCAATAATCACACATTCAAAAATTTACACATCTCTTTTAAAGAGCTATCTTTTTATTATACTATCCTAATAAAAAATACGCATTACATAAAATTTCTTCTATTAAATTTGATATCATAAAGAAATCTAACAAATGTTCTAAATTTACCTACATACATAACATTTCTATAATGATCAACACCAAGAAATCTATATAATTTTAGCATTTTTTTATGGATTTCATTTTTTCTCTTTTTTAATACATTGACTTCTGTAATATTAACTTGTTGTCTTACCCCATCAATTATCTGTTCTTCTTGCATCCCTGATAATTCATCTATTTCTAAAATAATGGTTTTTATTTCTAAATATTTTTTGTAATTGCTGACTTGCAATATAGAGCACTTTTTTCTTAATTCTAATAATTTATTTTCAAAGTTTTCAAAATTATAATCTTGTTGTGGATTTTCAATAAATTCAGCATAAGCATTCGGTAAATCAATAGTTAATAAATCACCAAATATTTGAGCTTTTAAATTTTCTTCGTACTCTTTTCTATGCTGAAACCTACCAAACATGTAAGCAAGTACAGCTCCTAATATTGCACAAAAGAGCTGTACAGTATTCCCATCAAAATTCATAATTACTTAAAAATTAATACTCTTGATAATTTTTCCTACAAGATTTTCATTATTTGATTTAAATTCAAAGTGCTCTAAAACCCCTTGTTTTCCATATTTTGTTACTTCATCTGTCATCATTCCTCTAACAAAAGAAATTCCAATCGCTTTAATGTTATCTGGAAAAACTATTACATTTTTTTCATCTTCTTTAATTTTTGGTTTTATTTGATCATTATATGTTGCATATCCATACATGCTACCAGTAGCCCTTGTTGCAGTAGGTTCAAACTTCAATTTAATTATATTCATCTATTATTCCTCCTTAACCACATACATTAAATTATATGCTGTTCCATTTAAATTAAAAGTACTATTTGATAAACAAATTTCATCAGGCTTTTTAGAAAAATCATTTTCGTAATTAAAAGCAATATTTTCACCAATTAACTCACTGCTTAAAATATTTTCATTAAACATTAAAATATCTTTATTAGAGTATACATATGATTGGTTCTCAGGTAAGTCTTTTTGTGACATTTTTGAAAAATTCATAATAGATTTATTAAGCCCTGTTCCTCCTATTTTATTTCTATTTCTTGTAGAAACACCTCTTTGAAATGCAGATACCATAAAAAACATATTTTCCGAATAGTTAGAATCTAAGAAAAATTCTCTTTGGGCTTCATAATAATCTTTAATATTGCTTCTTAATTTAAAATTGTTAACATTTCTTCTGTATGTCTCTTTTATATTAGTATAAAGGAAATTGTCAGATATATTAATAACATTTATCATAATATGTATATAATCGTCATTATCTTTTTTAGAAATCACTTTTACAGCTGCAACATCTACAATTCCAAACCCGATTGTATGTGATAAAATATTATCTATTAACTCGTCAACTATTTCACAAGCATCATCTATCATATCTTCGTTATTAACAATCAACGATAAAATAGACATAATATCACTTGATAATCGTTGTTGCATATGCATCTGCTGATACACATCTTTATACGTACTTTTGTCAATTATTTTTCTAATATTCGCACCAATAATTTCTTGTTTATAAATTCGTCCAGAAAATTTTTCGTACATGATACAAAATTTTTTATTTGTTATTTGTTTTCTATTTATTTCTTTTAAAAAAGAATAATAATAAAAATTATATGCTATGCTTTCCTTATCCTCAACTCGAATATTAATATATATATTAAAATTTCCTTTCAAACATAAAGAATATATTATTAATTCTAATATCAACACCACTGTTCTATCTTTAAAGTATCCAGTATTTATTAATATTCTAATATTTGAATTTTCATTTGAAATTAGTTCTATATCATTTTCGTAAATATAATTAATTTCTTTTCTAAATTCTTCTAACGATTTTGCATCAAAAACTTTTTCATTATAATTGACATATATAGTTATTTTTCCATTTTTTTGTTTAATTTTTGGTTTTTTCATATCATTTTGTAATAATAATTTTTTAAAACTCATTTGCATCACACCTTTTCTATATTTTAGCAAATTTTGACACAATAATATAGGATTCCGCATATAACAAATAGTATATTTATTAAATCATGTTCTTATAGTTAATATTAAAATCTTTTTCTGTAATAAATATTAATAAACTGGTTACAGGAATGTCCTAACTGCACCATCCCTATGCACTTATATAATTACAGTTATCCCAAAATAAAGATCAATTAAAAAAATACATATTAGATGTATTTCCATTGTTTTCTCTTTTTCTTGGAATTTTTATTATGAGTTCTTCTTCTACAAGTATCTTTATTTGCTTTCTTACTGTTCTTTCTGAAAGTCCTGTATCATTGACAATTGTTTTAACTGACGGAAAACAAGACCATGTTTTCCTGTTTGCGTATCGTAGCAATGCTCTATAAACCATTCTTCCTGCTGGAGTTACATTTGCACTTGATACTTTTGTATAAAAATACATATAATCCTTATTCAACTTTGACACCCGCCTCATTTATTATTTTTTTAAGATCAAATTTTATATTGTCATCTTTTTCAAACTTATATTTTAAAATTGATGTAATCTTATTGATATCTGCATATTTAACTTCTCTTTGTACTCTTTGATTGACTTGATATTCCTTGTCCAATTTTATCTTCCACTTAATGAATAATCTTAATATTGTTTTCATTGGATGCATTCCAGTCTTCATCAAAATAAAATGACCCTTTGACATACCCTTTAATTCATCTGTTGTCATAAGAGGTCTTTCTATCATTTGTAAAGACTGTGATGGATCATTTTTTCCTTTACTGACCGATCCACTCATAACAGTCTTTGACCCAAGATTTTCACTCATTACTTTTGCTGTTTCTGAATTAGGTGCAAAACCACCAAATAGTGTATCCTGACAGTTATCCACAATAATACTTGCTCCTTCTTTCCCATAATTCTTCTCTAACTGTGCTAATGATTGAATTATTGCCACTATGGAAATATTTCTTGATCTTGATGCCGAAAACATCATTTCTGCTGATTCAATTTTAGGGATAGTTCCAATTTCATCTAGATACATAATGACCTTTCTTTTTAGTCTTCCACCCTGACTATCAGCACAAGCCAACATTTCACGATAATATTGTTGAATAAAAAGAGAAATCAAAAAGTGTTTTGTATTATCCTCTTCAGGCATTACTAAAAAGATTGCAGATTTTTCACTACAGAATTTTTCTATGTCAACTGTAGTTTCAAAACACAATATCTGTTCGATTTCAGAATCAATAAATGCATTTAAACGAGATAAAACAGTAGAAAGAACAGACATCATTGCCTGTTCTCCTGTATTCAAAGCAGCTCCAGCAAACCACTTTGCTTTATGATTGTCAGGCAAATAATCAAGCAAAATCTGAAACTGTGTTTTTCCTTTTATTCCAGAAGGTTTCAACAGATCCTGAACAAGCTTAAATACACTGACGATATGTCTTTCTCCATCATCACAAAATTCAGAAATAATTAAAATGATACTTGTAAGAAGTCCCTCTGCCGAATCATAAAAGAATGAATTCTGACCATAGCTTGATGCACTTTCTCCATCAGAAAAGATAATTGTTTTAGCAATTATTTTGGCGTACTTTTCTGTCTTGGCTTTTAAAGACAAATCATTTCTGTTTTGTTTGTACTGATCCATATATTTATTGACCATATGAAGCATATTGTTCCCATCTGAAAAAAGAGGATTTCTTAAGTCAATAACTGAAATATTGTACCCATAATAGTCACGAGCAATTCCACCATAATTACGGTACAGATCACCTTTGGTATCTGTTGTTATAAAAGAGACACCACTGGCACAGGCATATTCTAAATTTGGATATAAAAAATGGGCTGTTTTTCCAACACCAGCAGCACCAATCATCAATAAATGAATATCATCACAATCAACATATCCAAATGTTTTTCCAAAGTTTATTTTACTTCCTACAACCAATCCCTGTGATTTCGGAAGATCAATACCTTTTCTCCACTTCACACTGTCAAATTCAATATATTTCAAGCTTTGATGAACCTCTTTATCTGTCGCAAATCGAGCTGTTCCATATTGTCCATCGCCGACTGTTTTCGATTTGATCTTATTCAGATTATAGTTTCCATTAAAATAAACAGCACATCCTATGAAAAGAAAAAATAAAATACCAAACGCTATAAATATTCCTTGTGATTTTGTCATCGTTTTTTCTCACCTTCTTCATCTATTCATCCAAATCCTTTCATTTGAAAAGACTCCTCATAATTTTCAACTGGTTCAACATATTCACTGATAATATTCAAAGCCTCATCATAGCTTTTCGCATTAAAAGTTATTCTTTCAAACATCTCATTAGCTTTTTCTTCATACCCTGCACTTTTTAATGTTCTTGAAGCAATCCCCATAAGATTAAAAATATTTCCATCTTCACCTATCATCTTTGCCTTTGGTCGTTCTTCTTCAAGAAGAGCATATGCCTGTTTATTTTCCATAGCTTTATAAATTTCCCTTCTATAATGAACATCCATATAAAAAAGACCTGCAGATAAATTTCTACAAGCCTTTACTAGATTATTTCTGTTATTTTCTTTAACACAGTTTTTATAGTCAGCTACTGACTGACAAACATTTTCAAACATCTTTTTTGTGTTGCCATTGTCCCTATAACTTCTATAATCCTGTTTCAAATATGACCATACTGGTGAATCATCTGATAATGGGTGAGAGAATCCTAAAAGAGAATGCTCATGAATCATTGTCATTTTTAAAAGTCTATCCAACTGCGCCTGAAACTTAAAATCATCTCGTGGTTCTTTTCCATTAAAAGAATAATAGAACTTGGCAAAAAGCGAATCAAATTCATCTTCTTGAAACCTGTCTTTTACAATTGTTTTAAAATCACTTTTAATATTTGAAACATATTTCATTGCTTTCTGATATTTGGGACTGTCCGTTGATTTAATAAATTCAACATTGTTTTGTTCTTTCAGATCTTCATTAAAATCTTTATTTCTTGCTCGAATACATGAAATAGTGTAACTGCCTTTTTCATTTAGAAAATCACTTATTCTCTCTGCACCTTCGATGCCTGCAATATCATGATCCAGACACAAATAAATTTCATTAATATTTGGATGAACATCTAAAAAATGATCCAGTCCTATTTTAGAAAGTCCATTCAAAGCAATATAACTATTTTCCATCCAATTCTCTTTGTTTAAAGAAATATAAGAAAGCATATCAATAGGTGCCTCAAAAACATAGACCTTGTTGGATGATCCCTTATAATGAAATGGATATAGTGGATCAGAGCCTTCTATATTTCCTCTAAATGACTGATTTTTACCATAAGTTGCAGTACCTCTTTTATGTCCATGACGAGCAACACCATTTTCATCCAAACCAACAAATACAGCATTGTGATATTCCTTATCTTCGTAGATCAAACCTTTTCTTACAAATTCATCAATGACTTCCTTATCAAGAAATCTTGTTTTCAAAAGATATCCATAGACCCTGTTTAAAGTTTCATTTTTTTCAGGAAGTTTAAATTCTGCCTTCTCTGTTTTTTCATAAGGAACTGACATTTGAAGATCACCCACATTGGATAGAAGAAATTCCACAGCCTGCTTAAAATTATAGTTAAAATATCTTTGAACAAACGCTATTGGATAACCACCTGCTTCTGCCTTCCAATCATAAAAGCGATTACCTCTTACAGTAATACTTGTATGCCTTGCCCATCTCATATCCTTTCCTGATTTTATGAGTGCTTCACCTTGCATTTGAAGAAAAGATGCAATATCAACTGAATTAGCCATTGCAATCTGTTCTTCACTGAACATTCGTGCCATTACTGATGCCTCCTTGCTTTTTTCTTTTTATTTTGCTTTTTGCCTTTGATTGACTTTACTTTCATAGACTCATCTTTTTGTATATGCTTAATACTTTTAATTTTATCCTTCATATCTTTCACCTTTTTCTTCAAATTAAAAACGAAGTGAATGATCATCTTCCCTATGACCCGTTGCACTTCGTTTTCTTATTAATTTCTGTTTGAGCTTATGTTCAACACCTGTAAGAATCGTGTTTCTTATTGGCAACTCATTTTCAATGATTCTTCCAATATGACGAAACATTCTTGTTGTCATCATACTTAATGGAACTTCTTTTATATCATCTATATGATCTAAAAAATATTGAGCGTATTCATTTCCATTTTCAGCGGCCAATGTTAATAGTTCTATGGCTCTCTCTTTATCCTTTTCAACATCTTTTCCTAAAAGGTACATTTTGCCTAAATAATACTGTGCATATTCATTTCTATATTCACAGGCTTTATTCAAATAATAAATTCCCTGCTCCACATTCTTTTCAGTAACTTCACCTTCAACAAGAATTTTACCAATTTTAAATTGTGCTACTGAAAAATTTTCATCTGCCGACTGATAAAGATAATGAACATACAAATCATTATCTCCTAATTCCCTATAGATATTTGCAAGTCGGTTATAAGCAAATTTGTTATCACCACTTTGTTTATAACATTCTATTGCTTTATCCAAATCACGATCTACATAGAATCCATCATGATAGATTTTACCAAGTATATATTTAGCTAATGGAAGTTCACATTTTTCGAGCCATTCTATACTTTCTGGAATCATTTCAAATTCATTGTTTTTAATTGCTAAATTGATATCACCTATTTTTCTATAGTCACGTCTTATTTTATATTCTTCTAACAAACTATTTTCTTCATTAAATTCTATACCTGTTTCATTAGTCGCATCATCCAATTCACTATTGCCGAAATTGTGAATATCTTCAAAATCCTGCATGACCATATTTAAAATCATATTCTTGATGCTTTTAAATTCTTTTTGTTCAAGTAGTGGTAAACGTTCAAGGACAGTGTCATTATATGTTTCATTGACTTGTTGTTTATACAGATACCATTGTTCATATAGCTGTGCTATATTTTCATCCTTTTCCAACTCTCTTAAAATATCGTTGATGATCTGCTTTGATTCCTTTGGAATATAGGCATACATCATTCTTCCATGATAATCTTTCAAGCTCATTTTTAGTTTTAAAAGGTCATTAAAGATCTGCGAACTGTCAAAATGTTCATGATCCATTCCATTTAAAATTTCAACGACTTTTTCTTTACTGTATTTTTTTATTTCATCACGATTGGCAGTCTGATTTTCATAAATATGTAAAAGATCATTTTTAAAAATACTTCCAGCATACTGTTTTCTGATTAACTCTATTCCTTTTTTAGTTAGATAACCCTCTTTAGGATTCTTTGAATAGGCAACCATATGAATATGAGGATGATGACCTTCATTATGAAAAGCAGCAAACCATTTGAGATTGTTCGGATCTATCTTCATTGCCTTTGCCAGATCATTTCTTTTTTCCTGACAAAGTGACATCCAGCTTTGAACTGAATCAAAGCCTAAACGGGTAGCATCCTCTCTTTTTATAGAAATGATATGTGTCCAGACGTTGCCTTCATGTTCTCCTATTTCTTTGACAACATCATTCAGTTCAAATTGAAGACCTGCATCTGAAAACAAACCATGCTCACCAAGTTTTTCTACTCTAGGACGATGTGAAATATAATCTATATAATTTTCCTTTGTTGTAATATCATCAAGATTAGTATCAATCACACTCGATATAAATTCACTGGCATTTTCTCTTGTTGGATTCTCTTTGAAATCATCATATTCAAACATTCCTGTTGCAGTTGGATAATCCTTTATAAGCTGTTGAATAAGTTTCTGCTGTTTCTTTGTTGTCTTCATATTTCCATAATCACTTTTGAACTTTTCTACGCCTTCTCTGGTAGCAATATAATTCACATAATACTCTTTATGACTTTTACCTTTCATATATCCTGACTTAACAATAATTCTTACCATAATCTTTACCAAATAAAAAAAGGAAACATTTTTTAATAATTTGTTTCCTGATTTATCTATTTAAAATTTATCTTTCCTTTTGATACTTATTTATATCTTCAAAACTTATCTTGCCATTGGTTGCTTTAACTTCATTCATACATTTCACTCTTAATTTTTTTAGAGTATCATTATCAACATCAGCTATTGCTGAAAGAACATTCATAACCATTGAAAGCTCTACAGTATTTTTATATAGCAATTTTGAAATACGATCTTCACTTGATTTAACAGTTCCTTGAACTGCACTTGAAATAGCAACAGGCAAATACTGATTTTCCAACGTTGAACGATTGTACCCATCATAAAACTTAATTGCTCTTTCAATAAACTCACTTCGACTTTTGCTGTCATCTGTTTTTGTCATTTCATCCAGTCTGTCCATCACATCTTGACTTAGCCAAATCGTTGTTCTTTTCTTATTCACATTTTATTTTCCTCCAACAAAAAAAGGATACATCTGCATCCGTTTTTCTCTATTATATATAATTTTAAATTTATAAATTTCATTATTCTAATTACAATTTTACATTCATTTTTTCATCAAATATTCTTGAATTTACAAGCAATCATAAATGCCCGTAGCTATACAGTAGATATACTGTAGATATGCATTTACTGACGAACTGGTATATTGACTTTCAGTTTTGTATAAACTATAATGTAGTTGAAAAAAGGAACTGCCAGTAAGCGGTTGTCCTTGGATTTTGTATTTTTGTTAAAATAACTAACTCATACTTTTCCCGAGGCTGAGGTAGTTATTTTTTTTCACTTTTATCAATTATGATAAGAAGTAATTTAATAACAAGCATCATTAAAGACACGACAAGTGTTAAACAAGTTAACACTACCATGACTGTTTCATATGTTGTCATTGCGCATCACCTCCGTTTTTCAGATTTTCCCAAAACTTCTAGGAATATGAATTTCGAAGGATTGCGTACCTTCGTCATGACGACCAAGGATAACCACCTACCGTATACGGCTGTTCCATTTATGATTATAACATATCACATATTTTCAAACTACATTTTCCGTCAAAATTCTGCTTACGCTGTTTTTGACGACCTGTTATCTCCTGCTGTTTCCAGGAGAACATTTAATATACAACGCCACTATTGACGCACTGTCTTCAATAATGACGTTGTTTTTCTTTTGTGAACCTCTTTGAAACAACGGGCATTGCCCGTTGTTGTAAGGTGAAGCGACGTCGCTTCTTTAACCTGCACACGCCACATCTTTTAAAAGTTACCCTTATTTTTCAATTCAAATTGGACATTCTATCCATCTATTTTTTAAAACCTTTAAAATAAGGGCACACGTTTTTAAACAAATAAAATTGGCATACTTATTCCATATTTCTATAAAAAGCGCACACGATCAAAATTTACCGCCAAACACTCCTTGATACATTGATTTATGGATGTTCCTCAATGATTGTTCTGGGCTTTTTACTAACGACCGGTTCATCTCCTTCTAATTCTTCAATGAATTCCCTGACCTCTGGTTTGACGTGCTTTTTATAGATTTGATTCAAGCTTTCCATAATTTCTACTTCAATTGTTGTATTTTTCTTTGCAAGATTTGAGTTGATTGCTCGAACTCTTGCTTCAGGATATTTTATTTTTATCTCTTTTTGTTTAGCCATTTTTAAAACCCCCTTATCGTTATTTCAATTTTTTCAAACACTTCTTGCTGCTCGATTTCTTCTAATTCATGAAATCTTTCTTTATATTCATTGACCTGTTCATCGGTTAAAGAAACTAGATCTTCTGATCCATCATCTCCTGCAATAAAAAAAGTGCCAGCAATAACATCTCTGCCAACACGTCTGTTTGCCTGTAAATTCATGAGTTTTCCTTCCTCGTTACAGACAAGAACAGTATTATTATCCAAGTCGATTTCTTCAATCAGACCACCAACAACTTTTTGCATATCATCCAATGTATTTTCTATATATTCAACCTTTGGTTCTTTCATCGGCTCAACAACGAGTACACGTATTTTTTCATCGGCTTCTCGTATTTTCTCTTGATTTTGAACACTTTCAATAACATAGAAGCTGTCTTCACCTACGATAAGACCTAAACTTTGTCCATTATCCCACTTCATATGGATTGTTCCAATATCATCAACTGTTTCTACAGTTCCTAATGTTCCAGAGGGTACAGGATGGTGAGGATCGTCCATAGAATTGAGCATGATCCTTGTTCCCTTTGGATATTTCTGTTTGATTTCCTTAATTTTATCTTGATTCACTTTCCTCACCTCCTTACATTTGCAAACTAAAATTTACTTTATTTTCCTGTTCAAGATTCAACAGATCAACTTGAAAGTTCTCTTTAATAAACTCATTGACTTTGCCTATTGGATGTCCTATATCTCCATCATCGAAATCACTTTGAAGTTGCATCGCAACAGAATTGATAAGTTCCATAAGATAATCTCTGGAATATTCTGTATTAGGAAACACCTTGTTGATATAAATACCATTTGTATCAAACAGTACCAAGCCATTATGCTTTATAGAGATTTCAAGATTACCAAACATCCCTGCATTCTGTACAAAGTTTCCAATTTCTTCATACTGAAGATCTATACATTTTTCATGATCTGTTTTTAAACAGCCAACATATTCTGTATGCAAGTAGTTCTTTATAAATTCATTTTGTTCATTCATTGCTATCGTCCTTCCATCATATTCAGTCTGTAATAACCACTCCAGTAAGACACAGTATTCATGGCAACATTGCTGTCGTTACTGTTTTCATGTATCCACACAGCTTCACCTTTTGCATTCTTTCCTGCATAGATTCCCACATGAGTTGTCTTTCCTGATTTGTTAATTAAAAAGGCAAGATCACCCGCTTTGAGATCTTGCTTTGCTATTTTCTTGCACATTTTTATCTGTCCTGATGTATTTGTATTGCCAAGATTATTGTTCATAACAGTCCAATAGACCCAGTCTACAAAATGTGAACAATCCAGTCCTTTTTTATTTCTTCCTTTGCTGTCTGGAGCAACAGTTACTCCAAAATCATTACCATCATATCCTGCACACTTGGCAGAACCACCCCAGTAATAAGGTATCTTTCCAACAGCATCCGCAGCCTGCATCACTATTTTCTTTCTGATTTCACTTGTATCTTCAGGCATATTTTTTATCAGTTCATCCATCTGCTCTTTGGAAAGTGTTGTGACTGTTTTTCCATCATTTCCAATCAATGCACCATAACAGGTTTCCATTGACTTTTTTGTATCTTTCAGCAGTTTTTCATTCAGGTTCTTTTCTAGACTGGCATAGATGACGGCGTTTACAGAAGTAGGGACTTTGACTTCTTCACCCTCTGTAAAACTGTTGACCCATGCCTCTGCCATTTCATCTGAAAATACTTTATGCTGTGAAGAAACCATATAACCAATAAAATACCCTTTGACCTGATAAATATTAAGCGATGATCCATTTGTAAAAGTCTGATTAATTTTGTCAATATGACTGTCAATCAACACAAGTCCATCCTGTATTTCCTGAACATATTGCTTCATTTCACCTGTAAGTTCACTAATTGGATTGCCTTCAAACAGATCCGTTACAAGATTGTGATTGAATGAAATACCATCTGAAAAAATAGCACCAATTAAAACAGTAATAGCAACAAATGGTGAAACAATAACAACAGCTACATTTCTGACAAACTTCCTGCCATCATCACTGCTAAAAAAAGACAGAGCTAACTTTATAAGTTTTGTTTTCATTACTGTCTGACATCTCTATAACCATAAGGATACATTGCTGCTTCTGTTTGATTTAAAACAGTTTCTTTCATTTTTTCAACAGCCTCATCTAAATACTTTTCATCAAGAGAACAGTCCTTATATCCTTGCTTGATTATTTCATAGTATTCCTTACCTGGTACTCCATATTCATAACCATCATTCATCACATAAACCATCGCCTCAGTTGTAATTGTTCCATTAGAAATTCTCAAATTTTTCTTTTCGTAGAGGTGTGGATAACCTTCATAGCGATCAAGGAAATGCTCATCGTTTTCTGAAATTTCCCAAATACCTACAGGTACTTCCATTCCCTTTTTTGGTTCTACAGTCGCAACTGCATTACTTTTATTTCCTCTAAACACCATTTCATAATTTGACAACATACCTGTTCCAACCAGTTTAGCCTCTGGACATCTGTGTGCCATCTGCTCCCTGTTTAAATTACTGCCATAAGCCACATAATATTTCATTCTTTTCTGTTCCTCCTTTACATCTGTTGCATGTGCATTCCAATTTCTTCTTGAACATCTTCCAATGCTTCATTATTTGTTTCCTGTGCACTTTGCAATCTTTCTCTTTGCATAACTGCCTGTTGTGGATCTTTCCATGCAATACATCCATCTAGATTTTTTAAAAGATGATGTCGTGCTGTTTTAAATTCATCGCCAATAAGTCCAAGTCGTAAAAGCCAAGTCCTGAACGTATATTTCTCATTAGACGAATGTGTCTTAACCCTGCTTGCTTTATTTTGAACCAGTGCCTGATGGGATATAGCCAAACAAAACTGAATATAGGTCTTGATTTCACCTGCATGAAGTGTTCCATTAAACATCCGAAATTCTATTGTTCCTTTTGAAAAAACACTATGAAAATTTAAGGCATGATACCTCGAATCATCATAGTGTTCGTATTTTCTGCTGGTATTTCCGTCATACCAGAGATTTTCAACTTCCTCAATATCCTTTGGCTTTTTTCGATTGAGCATTTCTAAAAAATCATCATCTATTTTCTTACAGAATCGTACTTCTCTTTGCGGTCTTACCTTTAAAGCTTTAAAGATAAGATCCTCTTTTGAATACATAATATTTGCAATATTTCTTAATGATCTGGCAGTGTGTTTTGAAGCATCCACATGAATGTGAATTCCACAGCTTTCATTGACTTTAGCATGACCATTCCTTCTTAATTCACGAACAATGCTCTGTATCGTTTCAATATCTTCATAATGACAGATAGGCGAAACAACCTCGACTTTATAATCAGGATCATAATCAAATCGATTTCCACATTGCGGTGTAATACTGGCATCTCGCACAATTTTCCATTTTCTTCCGTCTTGATCACAGACAGAATAGGTATCATATACACCACGTTCATGCCTAAAACCTGTATCAAAATGTTTAGCAATAATCAAAGCAGCGCTTCTTCTTGTTAAACCTGTCATTTCTATTTCTATTCCAAAACGCTGACTTTTCATGGATATTCATCATCCTATCTTCCGCCTTTATCACCAAACAGTTTTGATTTATAATCTGGTGCATGAACAATAAGGTTGTATCTTTCACTTCCACATTTATAAAGACAGGCACCTCTTTGTGGATATTTAATAAGTTCATATTCACTTTCTTCAAGCTGTAACGTATCAATATAAAATCTTGCATCCGTATTTCCTGCATTGAACAGGAACGTATGTGTTGGTATTGAAAACAATGGTTTTGTTAGTTCTCTGATTCCTTCAATATTGAAATCTTCCAGATTTTGAGAAGCTAAAATAACAGAACTTTCCTTTTTTCGAACACGCTTCATAAAATTTCTAATGTATTCTACTGCTGTTGTATTTGTTAAAAAAAGATAAAGTTCATCGATTGAAGCTACTGTATACCCTCTTTTCAACAGCTCATTGGACATATAGGAAAGGATATTAAAAAGCATCGCATCTTTCAAAGACTTATTTGCCTGTAAAAGATCCTTAACACCAAAAGTCACAACCTTTTGTGAATGAATATTGGTATGCCCATTAAAGAAACGACTGTCACTTCCCACACATATTGAATTTAATAAAAGCAATATTTCACGCAGTGATTCTCTTGTATAAATGTTATTTCTGTTTGTGTTGTAATGTTTGTATTCTTCATCAATGTAATCATAGAGATCACTCAATATAGGGTAGTCGTCATGTTCTAGAACACTAAGATCCGTCTTTTCATTAATGTTGAATCTTTGATAGACCTTTACCAACATAATTTCTAACGTATCGATTTGCTCCTCTGTAAACGCCTTATATGTCTTGAAAAAATCCTTTAAAAAGGAAATATGCTGTGCAAGAACTGTTGACTGTTTAAATGCAACAGGAACATCATCTTCACCTGAATCTTCTATATCTTCTGACCATTGTTTTGGTTCAAGAACATTAATGATATATCGTCCTGCCATCATATCAATAAAAACACCGCCAAGATTAGAGGTTACTTCTTCATATTCATGTTCAGGATCTAGAGTTATTAAAGACATTCCCTGTTCTCTTAAATTCAACAGTAAAAGTTTTAAAAGATATGATTTTCCCTGTCCTGAATTTCCAAGAATAAGAGCATTGGCATTTGTTCTGTCGTCACTTCTTTCATTGAAATCAACAATAATATTGCTTCCAAATTTATCGTGACCTATATAGATTCCATGCGGATCTGTCTTACCTGAATAGTTAAATGGAAAAAGATTTGCAACACTTGATGCTGGAAGAACACGTTCAAACTGCTCCTTGAATCCATCATATCCCGATGGAGTAACCGCTAGAAATCCTTCTTTTTGTCTTAAAAGAAGACGATCAACATTCAACTTGCTTCGCACAAGTTCTGTCATCATTTCAGTCTGAATAAGTTTAAGCTCATCATAGCTGTCAGCAATCAACTCAAAATAAACAGCACAGTGAACAAGTGGTTCTCTATTTCGATGCATATTGGCAATCAGCTCAATAACATCATTAAGATTGCTTTGAGCAGTTACTGTTTCTTTTAGATCTTGCGTATTGCTTTGTCTGAGCCTGTTTTTATTAGCTGCATTTCCAATAATCTTCTTTTCTTCTGCAGAAGTGACCTGTCTGGCATAAATATGCAAGGTGACTCCGTCTTTTTCACCCATATAACGTAAAAGTGCCTGTTCATCTGTAGAGGTTGGATACTCTCGTAATGCCCAGACACTTCTGTAGCTGTTTCCACAAATAAAATATTCTGTATAGAAACGTATTGTTGAAGGTGCAATCATATCAAGATAATCCTGCACCTTGATTTCTTCTTCATCTTCAACTTCAGCCTTTTTGAATTTACCAAATAATTTATTGAATGCCATCATACCACCTCTTTCCGTCATAATCTTCAAACTGACTTGTTGTAACATTCTGTTCAAAATAGACAGCCAACATTCTTTTAATCATTTCCTTATCTGCTCGTGTTACAGAGATATTTTGCATACGAATGAGTTTTTCAATACGATGGATCAAAGAATGTACTTCTAACTGATCATCAGGTTTTATACGAACAGCGATCAGGAAAAGTCGTGCTGTTGCTGTCTGTGTTTGAATCTTATCCAAATGATACAGATCTTCTTTAAGAAGCTTGATAACAACTTCTTCTGTTTCTTCCTGAATTCTTTTTTTCAGAAAATATTTGTTTTCTTCAAAATTATCTCGACTGTTCAGACAGATAATTTCAATATCATTTAGTCCTTTTACAACATTTGTAAGTGCAAATATCTTTGCACCTATGTTTTCTTTTGACATAACAGAAAGATTTTGTGGCTGAACAACAAAAAAGACGACTTCCTCTCCATTAAACAGTTTTAAACTGTAATCGGTAATCGTCTTAGTATTGATTAGCATCCTTGTACTGGATACTTTTTTATTTTTCTTTGTTTTCTTTTTCACGGTATCTTTCTTCTCTGTTTTCTTCTTTCTTTTCATCATAGCCTCCATTTCTTTTTCCTGTTTTCTGTATTCAAGGGTGTTTTTATTTCACCTGTAAAATGCCATTTATATAGCTGTTGTGAAAATATAAAGAAGGCAAAGGCATATGATAAAAAATCAAAGATACTGGTATCAGCCATACGGATAGTTAAAAAAGCATAGCACCCTACTAATGCCATTGGCATATAAAAATTGGCATGAGAAATGGCAATCACTCCAATGATTGCCCCCACACCTACGATTCCAATATCTCTTAAATACCATAGCCATAATGTTGCCTTCCCTTTTAAATTATCGGGATACATATACATTTTAGCTCAACCTCATTTCATCATTCATTTTTCTATCGACCTGTATATAGGTCATCCATTTCTTTTCATAATAATGCTGTTCAAGATAGCGATACAATAACAGATTCACCCACTCATCATATTCTGGAACTTCTTCATAAAGAATGATTGGCTTTGAACATTGCTGTACGATTTGAACTTTTTCATCACAAATCGCATCAAAAACACAGTCCTGCCAGACACCCTTTTCTTCTGTTTCTTTTACAAGTTCATCATCAACTAAAATCATTCCACTTAACAAATTTGTATTTAAATTATCAACATCATATGTAAAACAATGCTTTTTCCCAACGATACCTTCATACTTGCATGTTGCAACAAACCATTTATATTTTTTCAGTTCTTCGATAGTCATGCTGTACCTCCTACAACAGAAATACCAAATAAGCAGGAAAAATGCAAGATGATTATTAGCTTCTGTTCATAATTGTTTTTGTAATATTCATAGCTGACTGAGCCGCATAAACAGTAGACATGATATTTGCTTTCATGCTTGTATCAAGTCCAAACTGTCCTGCAATTCGTGGAATTTCACTGGCTGCCAGTATCAAGCCGATTCCTAAAAGACAGTTTTCTTTCATAACACCCAGACCTGCAATTAAAATGACTGCCTGTAAAAATGCAGTAAGACATATACCAATGATCTGCTTGCACCATTGAATAAAACCATCTGTATAGCCACGCACAATTGAAAACATATAAAGCGATCCTACTGCAATCATTACTAAAAGGATACCTCCTCTTTTTAGATTTGCGAAGAACACTTTGATAATGGAATAGCCCATCATAATCAGCAAAAAGATAAGCAATACCGTTCCAAGCGACAGCTTTTGCATATACGACAGTGACTTAATTGCCGAATCACCTACGGACTGACTTCCTACAAGTTTAGCAAGTCCATTGGACATGGTTACCTGCAAAGAAATACAGAACTTATATAATTCTACAGGCAATACAGTAAACAAAGACACAGCCATAAACCCTTTCATAGCATTAAGACAGGCATCTTTGATACTGCCTCGACCGCTTTGATATTCAACGGCAATCTCAAATACTGCAACGACCATTCCTGAAACAAACAGCGCCCATCCAAAAAGTCTAAACAGTTCAATAATGGCTCTTACAAAGTCATAGTCAAACAGATCTGCTCCCATTGATCCCATCATGCCAAAGAATTCACCTAAAAATTCAAGTAGCTTACTGTAGATCCAGTCAACAATCTGTCCCATGACCTTATCTGCGACAAAATCCCATAAAAACATAATCTATTCCTCTATAAAACTTTCCAGATATAGTTTGGTGCAATCAAGGAAAATGTTAAACACGCAAACAGTATTGCTGGTGTTGTCCAATCAAACTGTCCTTGTTTTCTGTAATCAAAATATGCCATTGCAAGTTTAGCAAAGAAAAAGACAGCAAGTATGATATCAATAACAGGAAACACAACATTGTTGACAATATTTTTAATCTGCGACTCCATTTGTTTCCAAGCCTGCTGAATAACACTTGAAACATCTCCTGCCGCATAAGACTGTTTCATTGTTAATACAAGCATTATTAAGATGATCATCAAACAGATAATGACCTTTACTTTTTTATTCTTTAAAATTTGTACCATTGTTTCCTCCTTTTCTAAACAGCTTCTTCGATTGTCTGTTCATTTAATAAATCTACAAGATCCTTTGCAAATAATCCTAAATCCACATTTTGCTTTAAAAGACAGGTAATCATATCTTTTCCTAAATAACTCAACACATACTGTGGATTGGTAATGACCATTTGTCCCTGTTCAACAATGATCTGAATACTTTCATAGTCCAAATGACACATATCAAATACCCTTTTGGGAATGCAGTAAAAATCTTCATCGAACAGTTCTTTTTCATTTTCTGCAGTTACTTTAAAGCACTTGTCCTTGATACCATCTTCCTGAATCAAGCAGACTGTTTCGCCTTTTCTTAACAGCAACTTATTAACTAAACTTTCAGGAAGGGTCACTTTATTCCCTTCCTCAAGTTTCATCTGATACTCATTCATCATTTTCATCACCTCCATCCTGCTCAAATAAATCAAGCTGTTTCTGTATTCCTGAATTCTTCATAGGATTGTAATTGGAAATCAACACTTCTGGAAACTGTGAACTCTTATCATAACGAAGAGCCATATTGTTGATTCTTGAAAATCCTTCAATATAAAAATCCTTGTACAGATCTCGTATAAATTCACAGTCATTATAGGAAAGCAGGAACTTCCCCTGTATTTTCTTTAAGGTATCCCTTAAGCGAATGTGATCTTCCTTTGTGAATATGACAGAATAATGTCCTTCCGTTTCATAGTAGGGAGGATCTAAATAAAAAAAGGCATCTGATCGATCATATTGAATAATCAGTGCCTCAAAATCCTTGTTTTCTATAACTGTATTTGCCAATCTGTCGCTGATTTGCCAGACCGTATTAAATGCTTTACGTACATCGTAAGGTCGACATCCAAAAGTTTTACATCCTGAACCATAGGAATATCTGACAAGCTTAAAAAATGCAACAGCAAGTTTTACATCCTGTTTTTCAATTCGTTCTTGCTTCATGATTTCCATGATTTCTTCTTGCTGAAGTTCGGTAAAATAAACCTTTACCTTTTCCATTTCTTCCTGTAAAAATTTATCTTCCACTCTTTGCTTGGTTATAATTTCTTTATAAAGATTAAAGATATTTCTTCCGTTTTCAGGAAGATAACCAAGCTCCTGAATAAAAGCCAATGGCTGATCTCTTACAACCGCAAACATATTTGAAAGGTTGTTGTTGAAGTCATTATAGACCTCAAACTTATCTGGCTTTTTTCCAAACAATACCCACCCTCCTCCACCAAACACTTCAATATATCTTCCATAGCTTTGTGGAAATCTTGCATAGATCAGATCTCTAATAGACTTCTTTCCACCTACCCATGAAATCAAACTGTTCATTTTCATCTTATAGTCATCACCTCCTTCAAAATTATTTTTCTTTGTTACAGACAGATATTCTTGAATGAAAACCATTCAATATCTGCAATCCAGTATTTATAGACAATGTAAAGAAAATAGGTAATGAAAATGACTGACAGCATAAACATTACCTTCTGATTCCTATTCATCTTTACCTCTTTTGATTTTACAGATCACTGCTGCAATTAATAATCCACTGGCAATTAGTAACGCACTCAATGATTTATAGTCTGTATCATCACCAGTTTTTACAACAACAGGTTTTGCTTCATCTTTCATAACCACTTTTTGAACTTCTCCTGTATCAGAGATTGTAAATTCAACATCACTTGCAACATTGTAACCTGCAGGTGCTAAATCTTCATGAAGCACATAAGTTTTTGAAACAGTTAATCCTTCGATTCGATGTGGTTCTTTTCCAGAAGTCCATGATTCAACTACTTCTCCTGTTTCCTTGTCTTTTAAGGTAAGCTTAGCTCCTTCGATTTCTTTTCCAGTTGTTGCGTCTACTTTTGAAATATCTACCTTTGTGATTTCATCTTTCATTTTAACTTTAGTCACACTTCCATCTTCATTTACTGTAAATGTTACATCACTTGCTGTTGCATATCCTAATGGTGCAAGATCTTCATGCAAGATATATTTTTTACCTGATACAAGACCTCTGATAATGTGAACATCTTTTGTTGATGTCCATTCTTCTACAAGATTTCCATCTTCATCTCTTAATGAAAGCTTTGCACCTTCAAGTTCATTTTCATTAGTTGCATCTACTTTTGAAATTTCAGTTGCTGTCTTTTTATTAAGAACATCAAGTTCTTTTGAATAGATGATCTTATCTGTGTGATCATAGCTTAAGTCAATGTCATAGACCTTATTGTTTTTAACATATCCTTCTAATTCTTGTAATTCTTTCAATTCATATTTTCCAAGTGGTAGTCCTGAAATATGAATTTCACCTAATTCATTAGTCACATAATATCCGTTTTCTGAAATATCCATTGAAACAGCTTCACCTTTTTTATAAAGAAGTGTATTTCTTCCATCTAGTGAATAGATGTCTTCTTTTGCTATTAATTGGAAAGTAACACCTGAAAGATCTTCTAATGTATCTCTGTCTCTTTTTTGTACATGGATTTCACCATGAGGTGCAATGTTCGTTACATTCTTTGTAATGACATATTCTTTAGTTGTTAGATCTTTTTGTTCAAGATTGATCTGATGTACTTTTTCTGAAAGCACATATCCTTCATTTGTTAAAGTTTCCTTTAATTCATATTTGCCCATGAATAACGAATCAATGACAAGTTTTCCATTGGCATCTGTTTTTCCTTTAGCAACAGTAGCTCCTTTTGCATAGCGTAAACTACCATCTACTGCACTGTAGATATTTTCTTTGGCAGTTAATTCATATTCAACATCAGCTAGTGCTTCATTTGTAGCCTTGTCTGTCTTTGTTAAAATGATTTTTCCTTTTGGCTGTGCATTTTTAACTTTGACAGTTAGAATTGGATCTTCATCCTCATCCTTGTCATAATCTCTTGTATTTGTAATTGTGAATTTCACAGGTTGTTCTAGTTGCAAGAAGCCTTTAGGTGTTTCTACTTCTTCGATAGAATAATCTCCTGCATCTAACTGTAAAGGAAGTGTTACTGTTCCTTCTTCGCTGTCTTTTACTGTGACAACGTTTTTAGAATTAGTTGTAAATGTGTCATATTTTTTACCGCCAACCTTTTGTACAACATAGTTTCCTTTTGAATCTTTGATTTTAAATGATGCACCATTTAATGTGACTTTCTTTCCTGATTCAGCATCTAATTTAATAATCTTAAGTTGTGATGAAAATGGTCGGTTATTCACATTGACACGTTTTACCTGTTCAACATCTTTATATTCACTGTAATCATCTGTTACTGAAATTGTGAAATCTGGTGCTGTAATATAATCCTTAGGTGTCTTTGTTTCTTTGACGATATATTTCCCGTAAGGAAGATATGGTGTATTTGCTTTACCATTTGAATCAGTTGTGATGACTGCATAAGTTGTAGCATTGTCCCATCCGACATGGTTAACTTCACTGTGCAATTTGAACGTGAACTCTGCTCCTTGTAATCCTTTTACAAGACCTGAAATACTGTCCTTTTCTCCTGATTTGAAAACTTGGATCTTTTGCATATTCACTCTGTTAGTACCTTTTGCACTTCTTGATACTTTTGAAACTGTTTGTCCTTCATAATCGATAGATACACTGATCTTTGCATCATTGAATACCAATGAATCATTTGTTTTTGATTCTTGAATATAATATTTCCCTAATGGCAATTCACTCCAAGCAATCTTTCCATTGGCATCTGTTTTCTTGCTTGATACCAATGCACCTTTTTCATAGTAAGTTTTTGTTCCAGCCTGATTTGTAATCTTTTCACTTGCATGTAATTCAAAAGTTACACCTTCAGCAGTAGCATCACCTTTTAGACCATTTGTTTTAGAAGTATCGATTTCTTTTTGGAAATCAATATTTCCTTTAGGTTCATCATCTGTAACACTCAATACTGTTGTCTTATCTTTTTCTACTTTAACTGTAAAAGTATCTGTATTTAAAAGATATCCATGAGGTGCTTCTGTTTCCTTGACTTCATAAGTTCCAACCAATAGATCATTCACTTTGATTTTTCCATTTTTTACAACAGTATTTTCGTTATAACCGTCATATGAAACAGATTTGATATTGAATTTTGCACCATCAATAAGATCTTGATTTGTATTCTTTTTAGTTAATTCCAAAGAGCCAAAATCAAGCCATTCAATATTTAAATATAGACGTGCATCATCAGGATCCATATTCCAAGTTCCTTGTGCCTGAGTTCCTGCACCTCCATCATGAATAGCTAACGCTGTGAATCGTTCACATCCGTTTCCACATACATTGTCACTCACATAATTTGATGGTGAATTTTGACATGGCGCTGTGAAATAGAAGCTTTGTCCACCATAGACTTTTGCAGTACCACCTGTTTGTGTTGCAGAAGTTCCAGCAATGTGAATTGTCACATTTGAAGCCAATGGGATATTCACTTCAGCAGATGAAGCACCATTTAACTTCACGGTATTTGTAACTTGTTGCTTATTTGTCTTATCATAGCTTGCTTTAAATAATGCTCTGTTTCCTGACTTGTTGCCTTCCCAAGAAACACCATTACCTGGATCTGGTAATGAAATGATTCGACGATAGATGTTCATGATATTTGTACCATAATTACTTCCGAATGTTTGGTTGAACAAGTTTTCATCAAATCCTTTCCATTGTCCTGAATATGCGCCACTTAAAAAGATATGTGTCAAAAGATATTTGATATCATCATTTGTAAGAGGGTCATCTGGACAGATAGCTGTCTTTAGATCAGCATCCGCAGCAAATTCACCATAGGCTGCTGGACCTCCAAAACCATAGTAAAGTAACTTTCTTACGTTTTCATTATTTTCAATGACCTGTGCAGGATATTTACCGCTTGCAGGTGTCTTCTTTTCTGCTTCCAAACAGAAAGCCCATTTGCCATCGTATTTACATGAATACGTTGACCATGAAGCAATGGATGGAATCTTTCTGCCCCACCACTCTGGATACTTGATATTTTTCACTCTTGTAAATTCTTTAGGAACGGATGGATCATAAGCATTTACGACACTCATTCCAAGCGTATTGAAACACATTGAAAATACCATTCCTATTGCCAAAAAAATCTTATATAGTTTAGAAAGTTTATTTTTCATTTTACTTTTTCTCCTGTTATTTATTGTTTGCAATGCAAGTTTTAAACATTGCCCTACTTCTTTTGTTTATTAAATGTAAAAAGGACAATCTTTCGATTGTCCTATGGCTTGAATACCCATTTATTTAAATACATATATTCCTCCAACAAAAAAAGACAGATCATATCGACCTGCCTGCTTATAATATTAAATGGATAAAGAATGAGAGATTTTTATAAAAATTTGTTGGTAATATTTTGAATTTTCAGTAATTATCTATGATAAACTATTTACTTATTCTTTATCCGTATTTAATTCTATCATGTTTCTACATAGTTTGATAATGATTTACTTATAAATCCAATTTTCATTTGTGCCATAACGATAATGCGAAGCACCACATACTTCTTCATTTCCTGCACAATGTCCTTCATCCAATAATTGGTTAATTAAAATCTTTACTGAGTAATCGTTGCTATTATAGTAAGACTCATAATCTTTATAATCTATTGAATGTGTCAATTCTTTTCCACAATCACATTTGACCCAATATGTTACTCTTAAAATTTTTGTTTGTTCTTCCTTTTGAGGTTGTTGTGCATTAGTAGTATTTCCACTTGATGCTGGCTGACTTGGTGTTACAGAAGAAGGCTGATTGCTTTCAACAGGCTGTATTGGTGTTTGTTCTGTTTCACCTTTCTTTTGTATTTTATTTTCATTAGTATTTTGATTACTCGTTTTCTCTTGAGTTTGCACATCACTTTTTACAGATTCTTGATCTTCCTGAATCGTATTTTCTTCTGTTGTTTGTTTGGATGTATCATTTACAATTTCATCACTTTCATTGTTTTTATCTTTGGATACATCTTTTTTCTTTGATTTCTTTTTTGATGCCTCTTTTTGTGAAATAACTACTTCTTTTTTGTTTTCTACATGGTTGTTCATTGGTAGTGCATTACAAACAACCAACAGTGTAGATAACGCTAAAACTATAATATTGCTTTTTTTCATATATTCTCATCTCCTCTACTCATTATCATCATTAAATTTGTACAAAGTCTATACTTGTATTTATTGCTTATCAGAGCTACTATTACCTTTATTGATTTGGAAAAAGCACATTGTAGCAATTCCTATAAATGCACCTATTTGCATTGAAACAATAGATATGATTATTTCTTTCATTGTACCACCTTCTTTCATAAAAAAAGATAGTAAATCTTCTGATCTACTATCTTATCATTCATGTTCACTTTTAAAAGCATTACACTATTTCAATCCAACATAAATAATCGGCAATCTTCACTTTCATCCCATCCAAGATATGTACTCTTTGCATTGGACTTACTAATGATTCTAGTGTTCTCCAAAATACTTTTTCACTTAATTCGTTGTTGTTAATATAAAATTTCATTTGGTTTCCTGCTTTCTTTTAATGACATCCATTTTACCTCATCTCTGAAGTAAAAAATAGCGATTTTTAGGTAGTGACACCCTTTTATATGGGTGACATCCACGTAAATCGCTATTTTTTGATTCTTTAAAATATCTTAAAAAACGTTGATTTCATCGACATTTTTCCGATGACATCCATTTTAACTCTTAATTTTGGTGGAGATGGCGGGAATCGAACCCGCGTCCAAAAGCAATTCCTCCAAAGCGTCTACAGTTTAGTCCATTGAATAATTTAACTTGGCTACAATCAACGAACAATTTTACACCAAGCGATTCTTTAAATTTTCGTGGTTAAAGTCAAGACTCCTTCAACCCTTATCCTAAAAGTTATAATACTAACAAAAAGCTATAGGCTCACTCAATGTTAGCAGCTTTCATGTCTATGTCGACTAAGCGAAAGCGTAATTAGTTTGTCTGTTTCCAGTTATTTTTTGTTTGAGTTTAACGTACTCCAACGACTGCAGCTAAGGTCAAACATACCCCTGTCGAATCCAAGACATCCCCAGATTAATAATAATTTTTAAGTGATTTTTCGATATCTCTTTTTGCCGCTTTTTCTTTTAGGTCATTACGTTTGTCATAAAGTTTTTTACCTTTAGCAAGCGCAATTTCTAATTTAGCTTTAGAACCACTAAAATACATTTTAGTAGGTACAACGGTTAAGCCACCTTCTTTTAACTTATTAGTTATTTTAAGAATTTCTTTTTTATGAAGCAAGAGTTTTCTTGTTCTTCTTGCTTCATGATTAAAGATGTTTCCATGATCGTAAGGAGCGATATGCATGTTTTCTACATAAACTTCATCATTTTTAATTCTGACAAAAGAATCTTTTAAATTCACATTTCCTAAACGCACAGATTTAATTTCAGTTCCTTTTAATTCAATACCTGCTTCATAAGTATCTAATAAGAAATAATCATGATGCGCTTTTTTATTTTGTGAAATAATCTTCATACATATCACCACCTTTATCTATCTTCTTTTTCTTTTAAACTTTTGTTTTGGCTTTTTATCTCGTCGCTTATTTATTATAACAGTTTTTTTCTTCTTTTTGTTAGATTTCATACCAACAATTTGAAAATCTATCGTTTTTTCTCTTTTTGAAGCAGCTGAAACCTTAATTTTGACTTTATCTGACATCTTAAAACGTCTTCCTGTACGTTTTCCAATTAATTGTAAATTCACATCATCAAAATAATAGAAATCATCTACAAGATCTTCCATACGAATTAATCCTTCAATCGTATTTGGAAGTTCAACAAACATACCAAAATTAGTAATAGAAGAAACAATTCCTTCAAAAGTTTCACCAATATGGTCTTCCATATATTCAGCCATTTTCATATCATCAACTTCACGTTCAATATCAATTGCTTTTCTTTCAAGTGAAGAAGCTTGATCAGCAACATTTTGCATAATAGAAGCAAAATGGAAAAGAGTTTCTTGATCTAATTTCTTTTTAAATAAATACGTACGAATTAAACGATGAACCATTAAATCAGGATAACGTCTAATTGGTGATGTAAAATGTGTATAATATTCATCTGCTAAACCAAAATGTCCTAAACATTGTTCATCATATCTTGCCTTTGCCATGCAACGAAGAAGTAATGTAGAAATAATCACATGTTCATCTGTTCCTTTACTTGCTTCAACGATTTTACTTAATTCTTTAGAACGAATATCTTCTAATGAACCTTTTATTGTATAACCTAGAGTTCTAGAAATTGTAGAGAATTTTCTTAATTTATCTACCTTAGGATTTTCATGAACACGATAGATAAATGGTAAATCAAGCCATTTAAAATGTTTTGCAACTGTTTCATTGGCAACTAACATAAATGATTCAATGATGCGGTCACTTTCTCCACGTTGTCTTAAAACAACATCTATTGGTTTACCTTTTTCATCAACTAATACTTTAGCTTCATTTGTATCAAAATCGATTGCTCCACGATCTTCTCTTGTTTTTTGTAAAATTTCAGCAAGTTCTTTCATTAAGAGAAATAAATCACATACATGGCTATACTCTTCTTGTAGTTTTTTATCCCCTGCAAGTATTTTATTAACATTATTATAAGTCATTCTTTCAGTTGAATTAATAACTGATTCAACGATATCATGATCAATGACTTCCCCTTGAGGGGTAATTTCCATAAAACATGAAATTGCAAAACGATCCACATGAGGATTGAGTGAACAAATTCCATTAGATAATTTATGAGGAAGCATTGGAATAACACGATCCACTAAATAAATAGAAGTTCCTCTTGCAAGTGCTTCTTTATCTAATTCAGATCCTTCTTCTACATAATAAGAAACATCAGCAATATGTACCCCTAAATAATAATTTCCATTCTTTAATCTTCTTAAAGAAATTGCATCATCTAAGTCCTTGGCATCATCACCATCAATCGTAACAATCGTTTCATTTCTTAAATCAGTTCTTGTTTTAGCTTCTTCTTGATCAATTTCATTTTCAATTGATTCGATTTGTTCATAAACTTCTTTAGGAAATTCAACATGTGCTTCATGTTGAGAAACAACAGATAAAATATCAACCCCTGGATCTCCTACATGTCCTAAAATTTCTACGACATTTCCTTTTAAATAAGGTTTATACGTTTTAATTTCAACAACAACTTTATGTCCAGCTACTGCACCATGACTATGTGCATGATCTATATAAATAGGTTGTGTAAACTTTTGATCATCCGCATCAAAGATAAGTTCTCTTTTAGCATTTTTCAACAGCCCAACAAGTCTTGTTTGTCCTCTTTCAATAACTTTAACAATTCTACCTTCTTGACGACGCGATCCTGTTTGATGCTTTTTAAGTTCAACCATGACTGTATCCATATTAAAAGCATCTTTTAAATCTCTTGAAGAAATAAAAATATCATCACTTTCTTCATCAATAATGACAAAACCAAAACCTCTTTTATTAATATGTAAAACACCTAAAATATAATTAGAATTTTCTATTAATAAATATTCATTTTTATCATTTCTTACAATTTTACCCTCATCTTCTAATTGATTTAAAGCTTTAAGCAAAACTGTAAAACCTTCACTATTATTTAGATCTAATACATGTTGTAATTCATGAATTGATCTTTCTTTATCTTTTAATATATTCAAAATTCTTTCTTTCATCTTCTCACCTCCAAAAAAAATAGGACGCCTTGCGTCCTATTATTCATTAATTCATACGTAGTAGAATTGCGATCACGAAGAAGGCAATACTCAAAATCATTGTCATTCTAGACATTACTAAATCAACACCACGTTCTTTTTGTTCAGCAAAAAGACTTGAACTTTGACCAGTTAATGCATTAACAATATCATCTGATTTTCCACTTTGTAATAAACATAATATAATAAGAGCAACGGAAATAATAACCATAGCAACCTTTAAAATTGTTTCAAACATATTTTTAACCTCCTTCGATTAATTTAATACATTGCATAGCAAATATTATCATAAAAAGCTCATAAACACAACATAATTTTAAAATAACTTATGCATTATCTAACCCACAAACACAGTAACGATCTTCTACCCTTACAACCGTTACATTGACTGTCGAATTTAAGCCTTCAATTTCTTCATTAAACGTTAATGAGATCAAAATATTATAATAATCATTATCCTCTAATCCAGCAATTGTTACCTTTGATGATGAATAAGATATAATATTATATTTTAAAACCTCTAATTCTGGATATTGATTTTTATAACTATAAAATGATGTTTGTGCATATTGACTAAAGTTTTCCACCATTTCAGGATACATATAATCAACACCACCTATTTCATTTTTTTTCTTATCTACAAAAGTATAATAATCACACACAAAATAAGCAGCCACTAATTGACATTCATCTTCTTCATCTTTATTTTTATAACTTGTATCTAGTCTTGCATAAATATTATTTAATAGTTCGCTATCTCCAGATTTAGTGTATGGAGATTGTACTGTTTCAGTTTTTATTGGTAAAGGCGTATCTTTAGATGTCATAAAATAACCAACACCTACAATCATAAGTAAAAAACATAGCGCAATAATTAAATGATCTCTCATGGCTTTTTGAGGAGATCTTCTTTTACGATAACGATCTAAAAATTTAATTTTTGGTAATTTATCAGAATCAATAAAAATATTTACAATTGTTAAAATTGGTTTATATTTTCTAGAAATCATATCTGTTACTTCTACAAATATTTCAAACATAATCATTAAAGCAATAAATAAAATTGTTCCTGCAGTTGGATTATAATAATATAAATAAGATGAAAGCGAAAATAAGAAAGTGACTAAATAAAGCACTAAAACACTTTTTCTTTGTCCTAATTTTAATTTAAACATCAAATTATGATGTAAATGTCCTCGATCCGCTTCACTAAATTTTTTATGATGTATTTTTCTTCTTAAAATTGCTATTAAAGTATCCATGATTGGAACCATTAAAACAATAATTGGTGCTCCTAAAGTAAAAAAAGCAGAAGCATTGTATCCAAATCCTAATAAAGAAATAACTGAAATCATGAAACCTATATATAAAGCTCCACAATCTCCCATAAAAATTTTTGCTGGATGAAAATTAAAAAACAAAAAGCCCATAATACTTCCAGCAAGAATGAGTGATAAAGAAGCAATGTCACTTCTTCCAGATAATAAAGAAGTCATTGAGATAGTAACAAGGACAATAATTGAAATACCTGCAGATAACCCATCTAACCCATCAATTAAATTAATCGCATTAGTAATTCCTACAATCCAAAATAAAGTAACAACCCCTGAAAGAAATGTCATCGCATCACTTGGGAAATATCCAAATCCTTTTATATAGATTTCTCCATAAACAATGACAATCAACGCCGCAATGACTTCAAAAATTAATTTTACTTTAGGGGATAAATCATGACTATCATCATAAAGCCCTACCATAAAAATTATAAACCCTGCAACCATAATAGCATTTATTTGATGATCTGCTTTCAAAAATAAGGCTGATCCTATAAGTGAACTTAAATAAATGGCATAGCCACCAATACGTGCTATTTCATGTTTATGAACTGTTCTTTTATTCATATGTGCAACAATTCCTAATTGATTTCCAGCTTTAATTACAAGTGGAATCATTAAAGCTGAAATGATTGTTGTTACAACAAATGAAAGAATGACCGTCAGTGACATTTTGCCACCTCCTTTATGCCTATATTATTCATTATTTTTTAGTAAATTTCAACTTTTAAATAGCTCTATGACTTGTATTCGGACAAAAACTTGTCTATACTAGTATATAAGGAGGAATATGTTTATGCATAGTTTAGGAATCTCTGTTTATCCAGATAAAAGTGATATTAAAGAAGTCTATGATTATATGGAAACTGCTGCTAAATTAGGTTTTACTAGAATCTTTACTTGTTTTTTATCTATTCCAGATGATAAAAGAGAAAGTTATTTAAAAGAATTTAAAGGATTCATGGATAAAGCTCATGAATTAGGATTTGTTGTTGCTGCTGATACAAATCCAGAAGTATTTAAATTAATTGGAGCTACTCCAAATAATTTAAAACCATTTGCAGATTTAGGATTAGATATTATTCGTTTGGATGGTAACTTTGGTACTCAAGGAGATATCGCTGTTACTAGAAATCCTTATGGTATTAAAATCGAATTCAATGCTAGTATGGATGCTGGTGTTGATTTATTAATTAAAAACGGTGGAAATAAAGACCAAATTATTATGTGTCATAACTTCTTCCCAGAAAGATATACCGGATTAGATTTTGATTTATTCCAACAATTTAATAAACAATGGAAAGCTTTAAATCTACACACTGCTGCTTTCGTATCAAGTCACAATGATCCAACAATTGGTCCTTGGGAAGTTTTCTGTGGTTTACCTACAGTTGAAATTATGAGACCACTACCTATTGAAGTACAAGCAAGATATTTATTAGCCACTGGTGATGTTGATGATATTATCGTTGGTAACTATCCAGCAAGTACAAAAGAATTAGAAGCATTATCAAAAATCAACTTCCAAGCTTTAGAATTAAGAGTTGAAGAAGTTCCAGAAATTACTGATAATGAAAAATACATCATGTATGAATTTGCTCCACATTGGGACAGATATGATCATTCATCATTTATGTTAAGATCAAGTTTCCCAAGACTTCAATTCAAAAACCAAGCAACTGTTCAAGATTCAGGATTTGGTGATAAAAAAGAAGCTAAAGAAGACAAATCTATTCCACATCATGACTGTGGTAAAAAAGTATTTACGCGTGGTGATATCTTAGTGGTTAATGATAACTTAGCTCATTATCGTGGTGAATTAGAAGTTGTTTTAACTGAAATTCCAAATGATGGTGAAAGAAACTTAATTGGTAAAATTAAAGATGAAGATTTAGGTTTATTAGATTTCATTAAACCAGGTCAACATTTCAAATTTATTAAATAGTTTAAATGAGGTTCGATCGAACCTCATTTTTTAAGCTTGAAAATATTTTTTCATTTCTTCTTTTTCTATACTAGATAAATCTAATAGGTCCATTGCTTTA
>ENA-ORTJ01000191-ORTJ01000191.1-human-gut-metagenome-genome-assembly--contig:-NODE-191-length-57579-cov-8.853609_pt1 | contig 57579 bp, 49 predicted proteins | sample MGYA00242069_ERZ509187 | MGnify/ENA primary metagenome ERZ509187 (study PRJEB26280, sample SAMEA2338779) | human gut metagenome | biome: human gut; feature: human-associated habitat; material: faeces... | reverse complement strand
TCAAAAAGAAGTTGATTTTGATGGAACAATGACAGTCATGATTTGTACATTATAATGAGATGTTATCATTGTAGTCATGAAATAAAAGATTCTGCTTTTGCTTATAAGGGTAGACAAGAATGTAAAGAATGTCATAGTATTTATCAAATCCATTTTCCTTCAGGAGTAGGATTTATTCCTGTTGTGATTGCCTTTATACCGGCTTTATATATGGTAACAATTTTAAGATATGCATTTATTGTTGGACTTGCGATCTTTGTTATCTTTTATTGGGCCATTGATATTATTATGAATAATATTTTAATTTATTTAGGTAAATATGAAATTGAAGAAATTGAATAAAACTTGTATTTAAAAAAATAAAGAGTATCATTAAATATGTAAATAGAAACAGGGGAGCTTGTAGGCAGGCTGAGAGGAAGTCATCAAACTTCGACCCTTTAACCTGATATGGATAATGCCATCGTAGGAAGTCAACATTTCGATTTTTATACAGGAGCATGTCTCCTGTTTTTTATTTAAAAAGAAGTATCCACATATGTGGCGGATTGAAGGGGAGCGCCTTGAATCTTGTATTAAGCGAAGGGAAGCTGTGTTCCAGCGTGAGAGGATACCACAAAGTATCGACCGAACTACCATAAAGTTATTTCATAAACGAAGTTTATGTTTTTGATGATGGGTAAGTTTGGTCATCTTCATATTTATGAAATAACTTGTAAAAAACAAGGAGAGAAAATATGTTAGAAGAAATGTTAAAAAATGTTAGAGAAAAAAGTCCACTCATTCATAATATTACAAATTATGTTACAGTCAATGATTGTGCTAATGTCGTTCTTGCATGTGGAGCATCACCAATTATGGCAGATGATCAAAAAGAAGTTGCTGAAATTACTTCGATTTGTACAGGACTTAATATTAATATTGGAACACTTAATACGCGAACGATTGAATCAATGGTCATTGCTGGGAAAAAAGCTAATGAACTTCATCATCCAGTTGTATTAGATCCTGTAGGAGTTGGAGCATCTACATTAAGAACTCAAACAGCTTTAAAATTATTAAAAGAAATTCAGTTTTCAGTTATTCGTGGAAATATTTCAGAAATCAAAACTTTAGCTTTAGGAAGTGGTACAACGAAGGGTGTTGATGCTAATCTTGCAGATAAAGTGACAGCAAAAAATATCCATGAAGTTGTCAGTTTTGCTCAAGAGTTTTCTAAAAAAACAGGGGCAGTTATCGCTATTACAGGGGCTATTGACTTAGTATGCAATGAAAATATTGCTTATGCAATTTATAATGGTCATGAAATGATGTCTTCGATTACAGGAACAGGATGTCAATTATCAGCACTTACGACTTCATTTGTTTCCGCAAATCCTGATTATTTACTTGAAGCAACAGTTGCTGCAGTATGTACCATGGGTCTTGCTGGAGAAATCGCACATGAAAGATTAACACCATTAGATGGTAATGCAAGTTATCGAAATTATATTATTGATGCTATTTATAATATGACTCCTAAGCAATTACAAGAAGGATCTCAATATAAAAAAATCTAACTAGATATGTGATTACTCTAAAATAATGAAAAGAGGAAGATTATGAAAACAACAGATAAGATGTTAGAAGCAACAAAAGAACTATGGAAATCTTATAATGAACATCCTTTTGTTAAAGGAATACAAGATGGTTCATTAACTAAAGATAAATTTAAATATTATATTATGCAAGATTATCTTTATTTAAAAGAATACGCTAAAGTTTTTGCGATTGGAGTTGCTAAAGCAAAAACTTTAGAAACAGCGAATCTTTTTGCTAAATATATTGCTGTAATGAATGGTGAATTAGATGTTCATAGTGGTTATATGGGAAAATTTAATGTAAGCCAAGAAGAAATAGATGATATGAAACCATCACTTGATAATTTATCTTATACCTCTTATATGCTACGTGTTGCCTATGAAGAAGGAGAAGTAGAAATCTTGGCAGCTATATTATCTTGTGCTTATAGTTATGAAGTTATTGCGAAAAAGATTGTTGAAAATAATCCAAATTCAATCAATGATGAATTTTATGGGGATTGGATCAAAGGCTATGCTTCTAATGAATATGCTAGTGGTAATATTATTTTAATAGAAACAATGAATCAACTTACTAAAGATTATACAGAAAAACAAATTCAACATCTTATTGATATCTTTGTAGCATGTTCAAGATATGAACTTGCATTTTGGCAAATGTCATGGGATAAAAGTTGTTAGTAAATAAAAAAATGAAAGAGACAAAACATCTTTCATTTTTTCATTATAAAGAAAAAGAAGGAGAATTATTCTCCTTCATAATTTTCAACGTTATGGTAGATTTTATCTACATCGTCACAAGCATTTAAAAGATTCATTAATCTTTCAAATAATTCCATATCTTCACCTTCAAGAGATATATATTCTTGAGGTGTTGTAGCGATTTCTTCTACATCAAATTCAGCATTAGGACAAGCTGCTTCAATAGCATCTTTCATTTTATATAAATCAGTTGGTGCACCAGTTAATTCAATTGAACCATCTTCATGAGTTTCAATTTCTTGACAATCAGCTTCACCTTCCATTAAAGCCTCTAAAGTTTGTTCTTCATCTAATCCTTTAAAAGTTAAAATAGAATATGTATCATATAAATAAGATACTGAACCTTCATTTCCTAATTTAGCTTTAGATTTTGTAAATGCAGGACGTACTTGAGAAATAGTACGATTAATATTATCAGTTAAGCATTTAACAATAACAGTTGAACCACTTGGACCATATCCTTCAAATGTTTTTTCTTGATAATCTTCAGTAGCTCCACTTTTTACTTTATCAACTGCACGTTTAATAACGTCAGCAGGAACTTGTTCTTTTTTAGCTTTAGCAATAATTCTTCTTAATGCTAAGTTACCATCTGGATCAGTACCACCAGCTTTAGCAGCTAAATAGATTTCTTTTCCATAACGAGAATATAATTTTGCTTTTGCTGCAGCAGTTTTTGCCATAGCAACTTTACGCACTTCATGTGCTCTACCCATAAAAAAGCCTCCTTAATTGTATGTAATCTCAATACTTGGTTATTATAGCGAATACATCGAGGTTTTTCAAGGTTTAATATAAATGACAAACGAGTTTTGTTCATGTATAATGAAAAAGCAAATGAGGGATAAAGATGGAAACAATTGTTATTATTGGAGCAGGTGCAAGTGGACTTGCATGTATGAATGAATTAGTAAAAACAAATAAATATAATATTATTGTCTTGGAACAATCTAATAAAGCAGCTAGAAAAATACTTGCTAGCGGTAATGGAAGATGTAATGTTTCAAATTTGAATATGGATATTAAGTACTATAATCATCAAGACCCTTTAATAGAAAAATTAATTAAAGAATTTGATGTCGTCAATTTTTTTAAACAACTTTCTTTAAAACTACGTTATGAAAAGAACCTTGTTTATCCATATTCACTTTCAAGTTTATCTGTTAAAAATGCTTTAATGAAAAATATGGATAATGTATCGTATATCGATAATTGTGAGGCTCTAGCAATAAAAAAAGCTAAAACATATGAAATTGTTACGACGAATGGTCATTATCAAGCGGATAAAATAGTTATTGCGACAGGATCACCAGCCAGTCATTTATCAGGACAAAATAATTTAAAAATGTTAGAAAAAATGCATATTTCCATGATTCCATTTACACCAAGTCTTGTTCAAGTAAAAACAAAACCCGTTTTTAAAGTTTTAAAAGGACAAAGAGTAAAGGGAATTGCAATGCTTTATGATCAAAATCAATTGATTGAAAAACAAACAGGAGAAATCATGTTTACAGATTATGGTCTATCAGGTATTTGTATTATGCAATTATCAAGATATTTAGATCATTTAAAAAATCCAAAACTTATTTTAAATTTATTGCCTGATATTGAAAAAGAAGAATTTCAACACTATGGTTTGGAAGGATTCTTTCATGAAAAAATCGTTCAGATTTTTAAAGAAAAAAATATTGATCCTCGTTGTTTAGAATTCAAAATCATCGATACAATGTCAATTGAAAAAGCACAAGTTTGTCATGGTGGTGTTTCTTTAAAAGAAGTAGATGAAAATTTACAACTTAAGAAATATCCAGGCATTTATGTTTGTGGAGAAGCTTTGGATGTTGATGGTGATTGTGGAGGTTACAATTTACATTTTGCTTTTGCAAGTGGTGTTCATGTGGCAAAATCGATAAAGAAATAAAAGAGTAATAAATGTGTTGTAAATAGAAATGTTATAATGAATATATAAGTGGAAAAATTATATTTACCAAATAATAAGGAGCTAACTATGGAAAGTCAAGAAAAGCACAATATAGAATGGAAATCAGTTTGGAAAGATGAATATTTAGTTGGTATATGTGCGTTTGCCAATGCACAAGGTGGTAAATTTTTTATTGGTATAGATGATAATGGTAAAATTATTGGTGTGGAAAATTCAAAAAAATTATTAGAATCCTTACCAAGTAAAATAAGAGATGCTATGGGAATCGTAGTAGATATTAATTTAGTCCCTATTTACATTTGTGTGTCTAATACCAAGACAGTATAATTATACATTTCACGAATTGCGTAAGCAATTAGAAAATCAAGTAGTCCAAATTCCATAAAATGAAATTTTAGGGCAAATTACAGACATTGGCTTGGCTGTAGTATTTTTAAACAACGTGTGTTAGACTACTGTTATACAAATCGAAATTTATAAAGGAGAATATTGATGAAACTGTTTTTATGTTCGCACTTTTCAAGTGTGGGAAGTCTGATAAAGGAAGAAATTGAAAATAAGAAAGTCGCATTTATTCCAACAGCTTCACTGCGTGAAGGCTACACCGGTTATGTCGGCTCGGCTCGAAAATTATTCAAAAAGTTGGGAGCAATCGTAACTGAAATTGATATTTCAACGGAGGCTTATTCAACGATACAGTCTGTTTTTGAAGAAGCAGATGTGATATATTTTACCGGCGGAAATTCTTTCTTTCTTATGGATCAGCTCCGTAAAACGGGAGCTGATGGGCTACTGAAAAAGGAATTGGCAAATGGAAAATTGATGATCGGCGAGTCGGCAGGCGCAATTATATGTGCTCCAAGCATCCAATATATCGAGCAAATGGATGAAAAGCCGGAGGACTACTCACAAGAAGATGATGCAGGGCTTGATTTGATTGATTTCTATGTTCTTCCGCATTATCTTACAGCACCATTTAAGAAAGTTACCGAGAAAATAATGACTGAGTTTTCGGATTTGAATCTATGCCCAATTAACAACCGTCAGGGAATTGTAATTGATGGTGAAGATTCAAAGGTTATTTGCAAAGACTAATTTGAAAATTCCAATCTAATAAATTGCATGATAACTTAGAGTAAAAATGAATACCCATTAGCCGGAAATGAATAGAAAATGAATAAAAGAGTGGTGTTTCGTATAATTATGAGTTAGTATGCATCAGACACATTTTTGTAAAAAGGGAGTTAATTTATGTAAAAAAAATAATTTGGAATATATAGAAATAGATGTTCCGTCTTATCCAATAGCTATATCTTGTAAAGGAAACTATTATTTTAGAAGTGGGAGTACATCACAAAAGTTGGCAGGTATTGAATTAGAAAGTTTTATTTTACGTAAAAGAGGAGCAACTTGGGATAACGTTCCATACCCATTAGTAAAAATAGAAGATTTAGATCAAAACGCTATTCAAAAGTTTAAAGAACTTGCAATTCGTAAAAAAAGAATAGATGATACGATTTTAGAAGAAGATACGGAAACATTATTAGATAAACTTCATTTGATAAATAATGGTTATCTTACAAATGCTGCCTTACTTTTGTTTTCAAAAGATCCAGAGAGATATTTTACAGGTGCTTTTATAAAAGTAGGATTTTTTGAAACAGATGCTGATTTAATTTATCAAGATGAAGTAAGAGGATCACTTTTTGAACAAATTGATAAAGTTATAGAACTTATTTTCTTTAAATATATGAAAGCTAAGATTTCATATGATGGACTTCAAAGAGTTGAAGAATACTTTGTAAGTGAAGCAAGTATGAGAGAAGCTATATTAAATGCTATTGTTCATAAACAATATGAATCTGGTGTACCAATACAAATAAGTGTTTATAAAGATAAGCTCTATATTACAAATGTTGGAAAGCTTCCAGATCATTGGACAGAAGAAACTCTTTATCAAAAACATGGCTCTAAGTCCTATAATCCTAATATTGCGCATGTTTTCTATTTAGCAGGACATATTGAGTCATGGGGAAGAGGTATAGAAAAAATATTTGATTCCTGTATAGAAAATGATTTACCAATGCCAAAATATTATATTAATCCTACGGATATTATGATTGAATTTGATGCACCTCAAAGATTGGTGATTGATAACTTTTCAAAGGTGACTAATAGGGTGAACGATACAATGAATAAGATACTAGAATCCCTATATGATGATCCTGGATATACAATTACCGAACTTGCAAATATTATGAAAATGAGTAGAAAGAGTATTTCAAATAATATTAAAAAGTTAAAGGATTTAGGAATTATTGAAAGAGTTGGAAATAACAAAAAAGGATATTGGAAAATAAAGAGATAGGAGAAGGTATGTTAAAAGTAAGTAATATTGCAGTTTCTTTAGATGAAAAAGATTACGCTAAAGTTATTGCGAATACATTAAATATAAGAAAATCACAAGTAAAGAATGTAAAGATTGCTAAAAAGGCAGTCGATGCAAGAAGAAAGAATAAAGTACATTTTAATATGGGCTTTACTTTTGAATATGTCGATGAAGATCAATTATTAAAAACACATAGTAAACGAGTAAGTAAAGTTAAAGAATATCATTATGACAAGTTAACACCAAATAATCAAACAATTATGGTTGTTGGAAGTGGGCCAGCAGGATTATTTTGTGCCTATAATTTAGCGCGTAGTGGGCAAAAGGTAATTTTGATTGAACAAGGTAAATGTGTTGATGAAAGAAAAAAAGATATCGATACTTATTTAGAAACAGGTAAGTTAAATACTCAAAGTAATGTTCAATTTGGAGAAGGAGGAGCAGGAACGTTCTCTGATGGAAAGTTGACGACAGGTATTAAGGATTATCGTAAACAATTTGTATTGAATACTTTTTATGAACATGGTGCAAGTGAAGATATTCTTTACTTAAATAAACCACATTTAGGAACAGATGTTTTAATTAATGTGGTTAAAAATATTAGAAAAGATATTGAAAAATGTGGAGATGTTCGTTTTGAAACAAAATTGGTAGATATTATTATTGAAGATAATCAATTAAAAGAAGTTGTTTTAGAAAATAATGAAGGAACATATAAAGAAAAAGTAGATCAACTGGTATTGGCTATTGGTCATAGTGCGAGAAAAACCTATGAAATGCTTTATCAAAAACAATTAGAAATCTCTCAAAAAGCTTTTGCAGTGGGAATGCGTATTGAACATAGTCAAGAATTTATTAATAAAAACCAATATGGAAAATTCTATGATCATCCTGCATTAAAAGCGGCTGATTATAAATTGGCGGTGCATACAAGTCAAAAAAGAGGAGTCTATACTTTCTGTATGTGTCCTGGTGGTTATGTCATGAATGCAGCCAGTGAAGAAAAAAGACTGGTTGTTAATGGGATGTCAAATTATAAACGTGATAATAAATACGCTAATAGTGCTATCTTAGTCAATGTGACACCTAATGATTTTGGTAGTTCACATCCGCTTGCTGGGATGTATTTTCAAAGAAAATTAGAAGAAAAAGCTTTTGAACTAGGAGGAAGTGATTATTCAATTCCAGTTCAAAGAGTGGAAGATTATTTAGAAAATAAAGAAAGTAAAGAAAAAATAGAGACAAGTTTAAAAAGAGTTAAAAATGCTAATCTCAATGCATTACTTCCTGAAATCCTGAATATAAATTTAAAAGAAGGACTTCTTTTAATGAATAACAAGATTAATGGGTTTACAAGTGATGCCACATTACTCGGAGTAGAATCAAGAAGTTCAGCACCAATTCGTTTTTATCGTGATGACAATATGGAAAGTAATATTAAAGGGATTTATCCAATTGGTGAAGGTGCAGGATATGCAGGTGGTATTATGTCAAGTGCAATTGATGGTTTGAAATGTAGTGAGGTATTACTCAAAGGAGAGAGATAATGTGTCATTATTTGAACTTGTTGTTATTTCAATTTCATTAGCGATGGATGCTTTTACTGTTTCGATGATGTATGGTATTTCTATGCCAAAAGGAAACATCAAGAAACAAAGCTTCATTGCTTTTTATTTTGGCTTTTTTCAGGCATTGATGCCTTTTTTAGGATATCATTTAGGATGTGTATTTTCAAAAAAGATACAAGCCTATGATCATTATATCGCTTTTATATTTTTAATGATTGTTGGTATCAATATGTTAAAAGATGCTTTTAGTGAAGAAGAAACAAATTATAATTTTAAATTATTAGATTTAACAATTCTTGCTTTTGCAACAAGTATTGATGCTTTTGCTATTGGTATGACTTTTGCTTTTTTAGAAGTAGCTATTTATCAAGCTTTATTGATTATAGGAATTATTACTTTTCTATTATGTTTGTTTGCTTTACAAATTGGACGATATTTAAACAACAAGTTTCAAAATAAGGCACTTATTTTTGGGGGCATTGTTTTGATTTTAATTGCTTTTAAAACATTGTTGGAGCATCTCTTTTGAAAAAAGTATATAATGAAATAGGTGACAAGTATGAAAGAAGAAGAAAAAATTATAAAAAATACTATAAAGAGAACAAAAGAATATGATCGAACACTTTCTCCATATGCTTGTAAAACAAGTGAATGCCAAAAATTAAGAAAAGAAGAAAGTGAACATGAAGAGTTTGATATTCGTTGGCCTTTTGAAGAAGATATTGATCGTATTTTATATTGTAAATCTTATCAACGTTACACAGATAAAACACAGGCTCTTTCATTTTTTCAAAGTGCCCATATTTCTAAACGTTCAATCCATGTTCAATGGGTTTCACGTATTGCCAGACAAATAGGAAAAGGTTTGAATTTAAATTTAGATTTAATTGAAGCAGCTGCTTTAGGACATGATTTAGGACATGCTCCTTATGGTCATGTAGGAGAAAGAGCGTTGAATGAAAAACTACAAGAAAAGGGTTTTGGATATTTTTGTCATAATGCTAATAGTGTACGAAATATTCTTTATTTAGAAAGAAATGGGAAAGGCTATAATGTTTCTTTACAAGTCTTAGATGCTATTTTGTGTCATAATGGTGAAATGCTTTCTAAAAAATATGAACCAGATCGTAAAAAAACAAAAGAACAATTCTTACAAGAGTATCATGATTGTTGGCATAAAGAAAATGCCAGTCTTGAGTTAAAACCAATGACTTTAGAAGGATGTGTGGTTCGTATTTCAGATGTTATTTCTTATATTGGAAAAGATATTGAAGATGCTATGAGTGTAGGTATCTTACAAAAGAAAGATCTTCCTGAAAATGTAGTAAAAGTATTAGGAGATAATAATAAATCAATTATGAATAAATTAATTGGTGATTTGATGATTCATAGTTATCAAAAACCATATTTACGTTTTTCTCATGAAGTCTTTGAAGCATTATCTACTTTACTTTCTTTTTTAGGGGAAAAGGTCCATCATCATCCAGTTCTTGAAAAAGAAAATGCTAAACTTTCAAGAATGGTCAAAGAACTCTTTGATGTTTATTTAGAAGAATTAGAAAATAATGATCAAGATTCAAATATTGTTAAGTTTAAAAATAAGATGGTAGAAAATTATCAAAAGACGCCCAATCCATTGATTGTCTCTGATTATTTATCAATGATGACAGATACTTATGTTTTAAATGATTATGAAAGAAAATTTTTACCAATTCTTCATGGCGAAAAACTTTAATAATTATTTTATTTGGTGTAAAATATAAATATACAGGAGGGATGGCTTATGAAATTAATTATTGCTATCGTAAATTCTGATGATAGTTCATCAGTACAAGCCGCACTTACAGAAGAAGGATACTTCGTTACAAAATTATCAACAACAGGTGGATTCTTAAAGAAAGGAAATACAACATTCTTTATTGGAACAAATGATGATAAAGTTGAACATGCTGTAGGTATTATTAAAGAAAATTCTAAAAAACGTGTAGAAAAAGAACCTACTGTTCCACCTACTGAAATGGGAGAATTTTTTACTCCAATCATGGTAGATGTACTTGTTGGTGGAGCAACAGTTTTTGTATTAGATATTGAACAATTTGAAAAATTTTAGAAAAAGGACATTGTCCTTTTTTTTTAATCCTTTATAATGTTTGTGGGTGAAATTATGTCTATCAAATTATTAAATGAAAAAAGAATGGATGAATTAATACAATTTATCCATCAAGAAGAAATAACAAAAGAATATTTAAAACAAAATCAAAAGATTATTTATGTCAATGAAAATCAAAATATCAATGGGGTTATTATTTTTGATGTTATCAAAAATGAAATAGAACTTTGTTTAGGAACTGATGAAATTAAACAACAATTAATAGCAGTCATTAAAAAAATAGCTCTAAAAGATATCATTTATCAAAATAAAATCATACAAATAAAAACAAAAAAACAATTTAAACACTATGAAGAAGTCTATGACTTTATTCATCAACAAAAAGATCGTGTCTATAGTTTAGATAACTTTAAAAAATATATGCAAGAATTTTATAATATCCAACATGCTTTAAAATGTATCCATGTTTGTGGAACAAATGGGAAAGGTTCGACTGTTAATTACATGAAAGAAGTTTTAATAAAACAGGGGTATACTGTAGGAACTTTTACTTCACCAGCACTTATTTCTAGGTTAGATGTCGTACGTATCAATGATGAATGGATCAAGGAACAATTTATTGTTGATGTTGCTAATAGATATGTGGATAATTGGTTAAAGTATGAGATTTCTTTATTTGAAATAGAAGTCTTTATTTCAATTCTTTACTTTATTTATCAAGGTGTTGACTATGCCATTTATGAGGTTGGATTAGGTGGAGAGTTAGATGCAACGAATATTATTTTACCAATGGTTTGTGTTAATACGAATATTGGTTTAGATCATATGGATTATTTAGGTGATAGCTATGAAAGTATTGCTAGAGCGAAAGCGGGAATTATTAAAGAGCATGTTGATTTTATTACAGGAGAACATAAACAAGAATGTGTTGATATTTTTAGAGATACTTGTGAAAAGCATCATAGTCATTTGATACGTTTAGATCGTATACATGATTTACAAGATGGTGAAAATGTAAAATATACATATAAGGATTATAATATTGTTTTAAATACGCCAGCTCTTTATCAAATTGAAAATAGTGCTTTAGCACTAGCAACCTTATTATATTTAAAAGAACATCATTTTATTGAATTAGATGAATCTTCAATTGTTGAAGGTTTATTTGAAGCTAAGTGGGCAGGACGTTTTGAAATCATAAGTGAAAAACCACTGATTATTTTAGATGGGGCCCATAATCGAGAAGGTGTTGATGAACTCTATCGTTCTGCACGTAAATTACATAATTTAAAAATCATCTTTTCAGCATTAAGAGATAAAGATACGGACTATATGATTGAAAGATTATTAGATTTGACGTATGATATAACCGTCTGTGAATTTAAACATCCACGTAGTCAAAGTGCAAAATTATTAGCAGGGGACTATCCGGTAAAAATTGAACCGGACTTTAGAAAAGCTTTAGACGATATTTATTTACAAGAAGGAACATTTTTGATTACGGGATCATTGTATTTTATTTCTGAAGTAAGGAAATACTTATTACAAAAGATTCATAGCAAATAATAAAGAAGGAGGAGTCTACTTTTAGTAGCAATTGTGTACGGTTTTATATCGGAATTAACGCCCGTGGACTAGCAAGAGGACGAAGCGGGAAAGCATATGTACGGTTTTATATCGGAATTAACGCCCATGGACTAGAAAGAGGACGAAGTGGGAAAAAACATATGTACGGTTTCTTACCGGAATTAACGCCTGTGGACTTATAAGAGGACGAAGCAGGAACAATTGGTTTTTTTAAGTAGCAATCAAACGATGATTCAAATTATTTTAGGGGTTATTATTGTTTCGATTGGGATATTTGTTTTTTATAAATATCCAATGAAAAGCGATGTGCGACAAGTGACATTGGGGGCTTTATTTGTCATTCTAGCTATTATTTTAAAAAGGTTAGCTGTGATGGTACCTTTTCTTGGCTTTCCAAGTTTAAAAATTACATTAGAGGTATTACCTTTAATCGTTGCTGGTTTAACATTACAACCAGGGTATTGTTTTATAGTTTCTATTGCCACAGATTTTCTAGGTCTTGTTCTAGCAAATGCTGGAGGATTTCCATTTTTAGGATTTACTTTAAATGCGGTTTTACAAACTGAAATACCATGTCTATTAAAGATTTATTTAAATGAAAAAAATGAAAGATTATTAGAAAGAATTGTAAAAATAGTAATGGTCATTATTTCGTTACTAGGATGTCTTTATGTTTTTAAAATCAATGAAGTTAATATTTCAGGATCTTCATATCAAGTAACATTACCAATTAAATTTACAATCTTTGTCATCATTGCAGCAATGCTTACTATTCTCTTTATTTTTATAAGATATTATAAAAATAAACTCAAAGAAAAAGATTTATGCTTATTTCATTTAAGTATTCTATCAGTTGTGGCTATTGAACTAACAGTAACGATGTTTTTAACACCATATTGGTTACAAACAATGTATGGAATACCATTCTTTGCATCACAATTTGTAAGAATTTTAAAATCATGTGTGATGATACCTGTAGGTATTATCATTGTATATACAATGAATCGAATGATTCAAAAAGTTATTAGATAAAGTTTTGGATATTGTCCAAAGCTTTTTATTTTGTACCAAAAATAAAAGATCAAATTAATAAAGAAAATTTGATAATTTTTGACAAATTTATAGCAAAAATTACAAAACGGGCAATTTGTTGTATTTAAAATTAAAAAACAGGACAATTGGTGTATTGTATAGATGGAGGTGTTGCTTTATGCATAGAAAAAGTTCGATTTCTATTAGAGAATGGCTTGAAAATTCTAATAAAGCACTTTTAGTAACGGGTATAAGACGTTGTGGGAAATCTATTTTGCTTAAGCAGATTATGGATGAAATGAAAGAGGATCAAGGTGTTACCGATGATCATATTATATATATGAACCTGGAAGATATGAAATACGCATTTATAAAGAATGCGATGGATTTGTATGGGTATGTGGAGAAACTTATCGTTGATGAAGAAAAGTATTACATTTTCTTAGATGAGATTCAGATGGTTGAAGAATTTGAACGGGCTATAAATTCTTTTCACGCAACAAAAAATGTAAGTATTTTTATCACGGGTTCCAATAGCTGGCTGTTGTCGGGAGAATTAGCAACATTGTTATCCGGAAGATACGTGAGTTTTCGGGTGATGCCGTTTCGTTTTCAGGAAATGTGTGAGATGTTGGGAGTAAAGAAAGAAGAAGCGTCTGAAAAAGAATTTATGGACTATATTACATGGGGCGTAATGCCACAGCGCTTTTATTTTAAAACCGAAGAAGAAACTAAAGTGTTTATGACAGATTTGTATGATTCTATTGTGTTGAAGGATATTTTCTGGCGAGGTCAGGTGAGGGATGTAGATGCACTGAACAGACTGTTGGAATACATTGTATTGAACTCTTCGCAGACATTTTCTCCAACATCGATTGCCAAGTATTTTGAAAGTGTAAATCGAAAAGTAGCACCGGATACTATAATAATTATATGGAAAAGATAGTTGCAGCGATGGTCATGAATAAAGCAATGCGCTATGCTATCCGAGGAAAAAGGGTATTGACCAGGTTTGATAAATATTATCTGACAGATGTAGGGTTTGGAAAAATCAAAAATACAGATTCAAGACAGAAATAGGTGGTCTTATAGAAAATGTTGTATATAATGAGTTTTTAGTTCGGGGATATGAAGTATATGTGGGAAAAACGACAAAGGGTGAGATTGATTTTGTAGCAGTGAAAGACGGAAAGAGTATTACCAGGTCGCATATTTGCTAGCAACGGAAGATGTCATAGAAAGAGAATTTGGGGCATATAAGGATATTCAAGATCATTATCCGAAATATGTACTTTCCATGGACAGATTTGATTTTTCAAGAGAAGGAATCATACATCAGAATATAATAGATTATTTGATGGAAAGGTAAAAAACCTGTTGACAGATTCGAAAGAATCGACTATATTAACTTTAATAAAAGGGAGTAACTGGCGCCTGTAAGTCTTGCAAAGTAGAAAATCAGGCGTTTGCGATGTCGTCAGTACGATGAGTGATCATCCGTATCGTAATGAAATGGTGAGACTTTTATTGCATATTTTTGGTGTGCAATAAAGGTCTCTATTTTTGTACACCAGATGAGCCATAATAGGAAAAAGGAGGTACAAATTATGTTGACAAATGAGCAGGCGAAGGAAAATCTAAAGAAATACGGACCGAATGAACTGGAAGAGGGAAAGAAAAAAAGCGTCTTTCAAATATTTTTAGAACAGTTCAAGGATTTTCTTGTAATTATTCTGATCATCTCCGCGGTGATCTCAGGATTTCTTGGAGATGTGGAGAGTGCGATTGTAATTTTTGTAGTTATTACGATGAATGCGATTCTTGGAACGGTGCAGACGGTGAAGGCAGAGCAGTCGCTGAATAGTTTGAAGCAGCTGTCGGCACCGGATGCGAAAGTTGTGCGTGACGGGCAGTTGATGCAGGTGCCGGCGAAAGAAGTGACCGTCGGTGATGAAGTGATTGTGGAGGCAGGAGATTTAATTCCGGCAGATGGAAAGTTACTTACAGTTGCAAGCCTTAAAGTGGACGAAAGTGCACTGACAGGTGAGAGTCTTCCAGTGGAGAAGTCTTTAGATGAAGTGCCGGAGGGCGCAGCACTCGGAGATCAGACAAATCGTGTATTTTCCGGAAGCTTCGTGACTTATGGGCGAGCATCTTTTGAAGTAACGGAAGTCGGAATGAGTACGGAGGTCGGTAAGATTGCCGGACTTCTGAAAAATGCATCAGAGAAGCAGACACCGCTTCAAAAGAATCTGGATGATTTTGGTAAGAAGTTGTCTATTACAATCCTTGTATTTTGCGGAATTTTATTTGCCATCAGCGTGATTCGCGGAGAATCGATTGTAAATGCATTTCTATTTGCGGTAGCGCTGGCGGTGGCAGCTATCCCAGAGGCGCTTAGTTCTATCGTGACCATCGTGCTTTCCTTTGGTACACAGAAGATGGCGAAGGAGCATGCAATCATCCGTAAGCTTCAGGCGGTTGAAGGACTTGGCAGTGTGTCAATCATCTGCTCTGATAAGACGGGAACTTTGACGCAGAATAAAATGACTGTGGAAAATTATTATGTAAATGGAGAGAGTGTCTGTTCCGAAGAGATTGATCTGAAGGATCCGGCACAGCGAGAGTTACTGATGTTCAGTATGCTTTGCAACGATTCTACAAATCACGATGGTCAGGAGATTGGGGATCCGACGGAGACAGCTCTTATTAATCTTGGCAGCCTTTTGGGAGAAGATTATGCACAAGTACGTGATGAACACCCAAGGCTTTCCGAGGTACCGTTCGACAGTGACAGAAAACTTATGTCCACGGAACATTTTATAGACGGACGGTACGTTATGGTCGTAAAAGGTGCGGTCGATGTGCTGCTTGATCGCATGAGTCACATTCAGGATGGAGATATTCTAAGAAAGATTACAGAAGAAGACCGCGTCAGAATTGAAGTGCAGAATAAACATTTTTCAGAAAACGGACTGCGAGTTCTTGCATTTGCATTTAAGACGCTGGAACAGGAGCAAGGGCTTACATTAAATGATGAAAATGACCTGACATTCCTGGGACTGATTTCCATGATGGATCCGCCGAGAGTGGAGTCTAAAGCTGCAGTCGCAGAATGCATCAAGGCTGGAATCAAACCGATCATGATTACAGGGGACCATAAAGTAACAGCAGCGGCTATTGCCAAACGAATCGGAATTCTGGAAAATATGTCGGAAGCCTGTGAAGGTGCGGTTATTGAGGATATGACTGATGAAGAACTTCAGGATTTCGTACCACAGATATCCGTCTATGCGAGGGTTTCACCGGAGCACAAGATCCGTATTGTGCGGGCATGGCAGGAGCGTGGAAATATCGTGGCAATGACGGGAGACGGAGTGAATGACGCTCCGGCACTGAAGCAGTCAGATATCGGAGTTGCCATGGGAATTACGGGAAGTGAAGTGGCGAAAGATGCGGCAGCTATGGTGCTGACGGATGATAACTTTGCAACGATTGTCAAGGCAGTGGAAAATGGACGAAACATTTTTCAAAATATTAAAAATGCGATTCAGTTCTTGCTTTCTGGAAATTTTGCAGCGATTCTTGCAGTTTTGTACGCATCACTTGCAAGTCTGCCGGTTCCATTTGCACCGGTACATCTGCTGTTCATCAACCTTCTGACAGACAGCCTGCCGGCGATTGCACTTGGACTGGAGCCGCACAATCCGGAAGTGATGAAAGAAAAACCGCGTGCCATGGGAGAGTCCATTTTGACAAAACCATTTCTTACAAGCATCGGAGTGGAAGGTCTGTGTATCGGAATCATGACCATGACAGCATTTATGATCGGATATCGCGATGGAAATGCAGTGCTGGCAAGTACGATGGCATTTGGAACACTTTGCAGTAGCCGTCTGGTTCACGGATTTAACTGTAAGGCAAACAAACCGATCATTTTTACGAAACGATTCTGGAATAACACTTATCTGATCGGAGCATTTGTACTTGGCTGGCTTTTGATTACAGGAGTACTGATGATCCCAGCACTTCAGGAAATGTTCAAAGTGCAGACACTGACGGTGGCACAGTTGATGACTGTATATGGACTGGCACTTTTGAATCTGCCGGTTATTCAGCTGCTGAAATGGATTAGAACACGAAAGAAATAGAGGATTTGACAGGATATTGAATAAAGGAAGGAATTGAATGGAACTGAATAAGGAAAATATGCGGAAAATCCGGAAGCTGATTTTGTTCACAGCACTGCTGATCGTGGTGCTGTGGAAATATGAAGAGGTGTTGGAGGTACTGGGATATGTGGGACATCTGATCTTTCCGTTTCTGCTTGGAGGAGCCATTGCGTTTGTATTGAATGTACCGATGAACTTTATCGAGCGGCACTTGTTTATGGAAAAAGTAAGAAAAAATAAAGTGTCAGATAAGCTTGCAAGACCGGTGAGTCTGTCGAGTGTACTTTGTATCGTAGTTGGCGTGTTGACGGTAGTAATCTTTGGTGTTGTACCTCAGCTTGTAAATACATTTGGAAATCTGGGGCAGAGTATTACCCAGTTCATCCCACATGCACAGGCGTGGGGGGAAAAGAGGTCTTTCATGGAAACAAGGAGGTTGTCGAACTGATCAACAGTGTACAGTTTGACTGGGACAAGATTGTGGAGACACTGATTGATTTCCTGAATAATGGTGCTGGAAATATGCTGAGTTCGACACTCACCGCTGCAAAAAGCATTATCAGCTGAGTTTCAACATTTGTCATAGCTTTTTTATTTGCAATTTATATTTTGCTGCAGAAGAAAAAGCTTGGGATACAGGCGAAAAAGGTACTGTTTGCATTCGTACGAAGAGGTCGTGCGGAGGCTGTGGTGGAAGTCTCTTCCCTTACTTACAGCACATTTTCAAGCTTCCTGACCGGACAGTGCCTGGAGGCTGTGATTTTCGGAAGCATGTTCGTATTGGCCATGACAATCTTCCGGCTGCCGTATGCACTGCTAGTGGGAATCTTTATCGCATTTACCGCACTGATACCGATCTTTGGAGCATTTCTTGGCTGTGCGGAGGGAGCATTTTTAATCTTCATGGTCGATCCGATGAAGGCACTTATGTTCATCGTGTTGTTTCTTGTGCTTCAGCAGATAGAAGGGAACCTGATTTATCCGCATGTGGTAGGTAATTCTGTAGGGTTGCCGTCCATCTGGGTGCTGGCAGCGGTCAGCATCGGAGGCAGCCTTATGGGAGTAGTTGGAATGGTGATATTTATACCGATTGTGTCGGTGGCATATGCATTGTTCCGGGAAATTGTGTATTTGAAGCTGAAAAAACAGGGTGTAGATCCGGCAGAGCTGGAGGTTTAATAAAGACAATTAAGTCAGACCATTGAAGTGCTTATGTGTAGAATAATGTAAAAAATTAAGAAAAGTTCGTGTAGTTTAGTGTAAAAAAACGATAAAAATACATTGATTTTTACACGAATAATTCATATACTACCTGACTTTAGAAGTTCAAGACAAAAAAATGGTGCTAACTCGTTAACCTAGCGAGTATGCATCATTTTTATTTGTCTATCTGCAAGATAGTAATTTGTAAGTGGCTGATTGAGTTTTTTGCCAAGTTCTGTTATGAATTCAGAAGCTCGAGTTATATTGATGTATTTTTTATCATTTACTTTGACTAGCCTAAAATTTCTATAGAATTCACATATCTTTGATGTGCTGTATTTATTATCCAGAACTTTGAACTGTAATATTCTTGTAAGTAAAATCGTAACATAACATATTAAGAAATGTCCCTTGATACTGTTTTCTTTTTGAAGATATACAGGACGTGCATCAAGTTCACTTTTCATTACTCTAAATGACTCTTCGATTCTCCACAAGTTATGATAGGCATCATATATTTCAACATCCTTCATTTTTATTTCAGAAGTAACAAGCATATTATATCCTGCAAGGTCTCTGTCTTTTTTTATTGCTACTTCATTTAATGTTACTATAGGATGATCACCATCGTTTGATGTAATAGTTATATATTTTCCAGATTCTCCATATTCACTTTTTTTAGCGGAATATGTTTTTAAATTTCTTGCTTTTTCAACCATCTTATCGATTTCCATAAGTTTTTTTCTTGCAAGTTTTGGATTGTAGGTACAGACTCTTTTTTCTCTTATTGTTTTTTTGACAATCTTACCATCATCATCTTTATAATCATTATTAAGAAGTACCCATACCTTTTCTTTTTCAGAAAGCTGTTTTACAGATTTTGAAAATATATATCCATCACTGTTATTGACTGCCTGTATTATATTTCTTGCGCAGTTCAGCCCTTTATCGGCTATCTGAATAGTTCTTCCAGAGATATTGTTTTGATTTTTCATATCCTGAATGATGTTTCTCAATATTGGTTTTTCAGATTCGTTTCCAGGATACATCTTCTTGCCGATAGGAATCATATTGGCATCAAGGAGGAGCCCCATACCAACAATAGAATCATTTTTATTCTCTTTGGATGGACCGCGTCTTTGAAAGTCATTTTCCTTATCGATTTCAAAGAAGAAGTTGGTACAGTCAAAAAAAGAATGAGAAGTATCCGTACCATAGTTTTCTTTGGTGGCTACAGTAAATATTTCAACCAGCTTTTCATATTCGCTGCCAACGAATTCTACAGCGTCAAGAAGCTGATCATAGGAATAGTTCATTTCCTTAAATAAAGAAGGAAGAACATCATGAAAAGTCTTGTATTTAGAACAGGGCGCAACAGCTCTGGCAAATACAAGTGATGAAAAAATGTCAAAGACATTGAACTGAAAATTCCTGTTGGACTGTAAGAAGCCAAAGTGCTGTTCAACATCCAGGTTATTAAGGATATTGGCCAGAGGGAAATAGACAAGATATTTTTCAGGAGAAATATCGGAAATAAGTTTTTCAGTTTTCTTTTGGACTTCTTTTTCCATTTTCTTTTCAGCATTTGGATTGTCTAATACAATTATTTCCATTTTATCTTTTAATTATGGAATGAAAGATAGAAAAAGAATAGATGAATGTATTAAGTTTGGTATTGTTGATACAATCATTGTTTCTTTAATGATTACTTTATTATTTGAACTTCTTGCCCATCCATTATCACAATTATTTGGATTATCAGGAAGTACACAAGAAATGATTGATATTTGTAGTACAGCTTTACATATAGCAAGTCTGGGATTTGTTTTTATGGGTATTTCTGTCGCGATTCAAGGTGTTTTACAATCTATTGGTTATGCCATTAGACCTTTAATTATTGCTTTACTTCGCTTGGTTATTTTTGTATTTCCAATAGCCTACTTCTTTACTTTAACAGAAAATGTAACAACACTTGTTTGGTGGACATTTCCAATTTCTGAATTGTTGACAGTTATTGTTTCATTTATTATCTTGAAAAAATCATATAATGAAAGAATAAGTTCTATTAAAAATGAAAGTATAACAAATAATTTAGTAATTGCTATTTCAAGAGAACATGGCACAAATGGAAAAGAAATTGCGAGACAAGTCGCTAAAGAATTAAACATTGAATTTTATGATAAAGAAAGAATCAAAGAATTTGCTCTTAAACATGGATTTGTAAGTAATAAAGAAAGTGAAGATTATATTTATAGTCAATTCTTATCATTAGACATCAATAAAAATTCAATTATTCTTTTATCAAATGTTATTAAAGAAATTGCGAAGAAAGGAAATTGTGTTATTGTTGGAAGAGCTACAGATTATATTTTAAAAGAAGATGAAAAATTAGTAAGAATCTTCTTATATGCTCCTTTAGAATATCGTCTAAATAAAGTAATGGAAATTTATCATGATAGTCATGAGGATGCACTTCGATATATTCATAAATCGGATCATTCTAGAAAAAGTTATTATGAAGTTATTTCTAATAAAACATGGGGTGATAAATCAAACTATGATTTATGTTTAGATTGTAAATTAGGAAATGAAACAATCAAAGATATTATTTGTAACTATGTTAAATCTTTAAATAAATAAAGAAGTCTTTCAAAAAATGAAAAGACTTCTTTTCTTTTAAAGATATTCTATATAATGTCTTTTACGAGGGAGGGCTTATATGAGTAAATTAAGAGATCATTATTTATTTCATGCAGGTATTTCATGTTTTTTTTATTTAGGGTATGGTGCCTTTACAGTTGTTTTGTCAATGTATTGTCAAGATATAGGAATGTCAGCCTCACAAATTGCTTACATTGTATCCTTTGCACCACTTTTATCTATTGCAACACAACCATTTTTTGGATACTTGGCAGATAAGTGGCAATCACCAAGAAAAGTATCTATTTTATTATCATTTGCGAATATACTTTGTATGTTTATTTTTGCAATTAGTCGTAATTTTTGGATTTTACTTTTATCATCAGGTCTAGCAGTATCTTTTATGAATGCTGTTACTCCTTTAACAGATCGTATTGGTGTTTCTTCACCTTATCAATTTGGTAAGATTCGTTTATGGGGTTCTGTAGGTTATGCCATTATGGCACAAGTTAGTGGACTTTTATATCAATATATTTCACCATTTGCTAACTTCATGGCTGGTATTTTAGGAACATTAATTACCATTATTTGTATTTATATGGTTTCTGATCCAAAGCTTTCAGAAGTTCCTGAAAAAGAAGAAAATAAATTATCGACAGTTGTTGTTATGAAAGAGCTTGTTCATAATATACCATTTATGCTCTTTCTAGTGATTTCATTTTTCTTTTGGGGAGCATGCTCCACAAACTTTAACTATTTATCATTATTTATTAAATCTCAAGGTGGAACAGCTTCACAAGTAGGAACCTACCAACTTTTTGCGACATTATTTGAAATTCCGATGATTCTAGCAACAGACTATATCATTAAAAAGATACCTTATCGTTATATCATGATGTTTGCGATTATCATGTCAATGATCAATTTTGCATGGTATGCAACTTTACCTTCTGTTAATATGATTATTTATGTTTTTGTATTTAAAGGTTTTTCTACTGTACTCTTTACGATGATTACTGTAAGATTAGTAATGGTTTTAGTAAAAGAAGAATATGTCTCTACAGCCTATGGAATTCAAGCTATGCTTGGTAAAGGCGTAGGTGCAATGCTTTTCCAATTAATTGGAGGTAGAATTATTGATTCCATAGGAATGAATGGTTTCTATTTATTCTTATTTGCAGGAATTACGATTGCTTTTGTAGTGACACTTTTCTTTAGAATGCCTAGGAAAGTGAGAGTGTAGTATGTTAGAATTAAATGCTGTTATTTTTGATATGGATGGTTTGATGATTGATACAGAACCTGTAGGAAAGATGTTAGTGAAAACATCTCATGAAAAATTTGGTTATGAAATTACTGAAGAAATGTTTTATCATTTGATTGGTACAAATGAAAAGACATCAAAAGCTTATTATCATAGTGTTTTTGGTGAAGATTATCCTTATCAAAAGATTAAAGATTATCGAGATCAATTAAGAAAAGAATATTTTAATAGTCATCCTTTAGAAGTAAAAAAAGGTTTATATGATTTATTAGAAGATTTAAAAAAGAAAAATATTAAAATGGCAGTGGCTTCTTCAACACGTTATGAACGTGTTTTATCTAATTTAAAGAGTATTAAAGTTGATCATTATTTTAATGCCATTATTGGTGGTGACCAAATACAACATGGGAAGCCAGCCCCAGATATCTTTTTAAAAGCAGTTGAGTTGCTAGGGGTAAGTAAAGAAGATGCCCTTGTTTTAGAAGATAGTAAAAATGGAATTTTAGCAGCACATGCAGGAAATATTCCTGTTATTTGTATTCCTGATTTGATTCATCATTCTAAAGATATTCTTGATTTAACTGTAGGATGTTATGATTCTCTTGATCAATTAATAGATGTTATTGTTAAAAAAGATGACAAAGCATAATATAGAACCCGTTTATAATCAAGATTCTAGGATTCTTATTCTAGGATCTTTTCCATCTGTAAAATCAAGAGAAGCCAAGTTTTTTTATCATCATCCTCAAAATCGTTTTTGGAAAGTTTTAGCTGCTTTATTTCAAGAAGAAGTTCCACAAACAATTGAAGAGAAGAAAACTTTTTTATTTAGAAATCATCTTGCTTTATGGGATGTTATTGAAAGTTGTGACATTAAAGGATCAAGTGATTCAAGTATTACCAATGTTAAAGTCAATGATTTAGATTTAATTGTTAAAAATTGTCCTGTTGAAAAAATCATTACTAATGGCAAAGCTGCCAATCGTTATTATCATCAATATTTTGATTATAATTTACCCGTTATTCAATTACCTTCTACTTCACCAGCGAATGCCATGTATTCACTTGAAAAATTAATTGAGAAATGGAAGGTGATTTTATGGAAAGAGATTTAACACAAGGAAAGATAGGAAAATCTATTTTATTATTTTCTATTCCGATGATTTTAGGGAATTTATTACAACAATTTTATAGTTGATACTTATATTGTAGGAAAATATATTGGTAGTAATGCATTAGCTGCTGTTGGATCAAGTTATACATTAATGACATTTCTAACTTTTATTATTATTGGTTTATGTATGGGAAGTGGTATTTTATTTTCAATGTATTTTGGAGCTAAAAAATATGAAAAGATAAAAATGTCATTGATTCTAACAATTGTTTCACTTGGAACAAGAGTTCTTCTAGCCTACTTATTAGCGCCTTCATTTGGTGTAGAAATGATTTGGTGGGCAATTGTTATTGGATGGATTTTAGCGGATACAATTGGTATTGTATATGGTATAAAAATAGAAAAATGGTTTAAGTAAAAAATACTGCTTTTGCAGTATTTTTTATTAGCTATTTTGACTAGACAAGTGTATAATAATCTTTACCGTATGTGTCTACTTAGTATTATTTGGCATGATACGTAAGCGCTTACTAAAGGAGTTCGCTATGAAATATTTACAAAGATTAGGTAAATCACTCATGTTACCTGTTTCAATCATGCCTATAGCAGCACTACTTAAAGGAATTGGGTATTGGATTGATCCTACTGGATGGGGTATACATAACCCAATTGCTGCTTTACTCATTGCTGCTGGTGGAGCAATTATAGATAACCTTCCCATTTTATTTGCGATAGCTGTTGCTATGGAAATGTCTAAAAAAAGAGATACAGCAATAGTGTTAAGTGCTCTTGCTTGTTATATGATGATGACAACAATTCTATCATCTAAATGCATCGCATTAATATTGCAAATTCCAGAATATGCTGTGGATTTAGCTTTTCATAATACGCAAAGTGCTTTTATTGGTATTTTGGTAGGTTTGATTGTGGCTATTTCTTTTCAAAAGTTTGATCAAAAAAGATTACCTCAGTTTTTAGCTTTTTTTGATGGAAAGAGATTTGCTTCCATTGTTTCTATAGGAATTACACTTTTGATATCTTTAATATTTATTGATATTTGGCCAATGTGTTATCACTTTTTTATTTGGTTTGGAAAAGAAATCGCTAATTTTGGACCTCTAAGTGCAGGAATCTATGGTGTTTTAAATCGTTTATTGATTCCTACTGGTTTACATCATGCTCTCAATTCTGTATTTTGGTTTGATGTTACTGGTATTAATGATATTGGAAAATTCTGGGGAACAATTTCCGGTGGTGTTAAAGGTGTAACAGGAATGTATCAAGCGGGATTTTTCCCAGTAATGATGTTTGGTCTTCCTGGAGCTGCTCTAGCTATGTATCGTTGTGCTAGAAAAGAGAATAAGAAAAAAGTAGGTGCTATCTTATTTTCGGCTTCTTTAGCATCGTTTTTTACAGGTGTGACTGAACCACTTGAGTTTGCTTTTATGTTTGTAGCACCAACACTTTATTTAATTCATGCTTTACTTACAGGGATGATGCTTTTTATTGCAGCAACTTTTAAATGGATGGCAGGGTTTGGTTTTTCTGCAGGACTTATAGATTATGTTTTAAGTTTTAAATCACCATTTGCTAATAATATTTTATTTTTAATTCCTTTAGGAATTATATGCGAATTGATTTATTACATTGTTTTTAGAGTATTGATTACACGTTATAATATTATGACACCTGGAAGAGAAGAAAATGAGGTAAAGAAAGTAGAGAAAGTCGAAAATAATTTTGATGAAATTGCTATTCAATTATTTGAAGCATTAGGTGGTAAAAAGAATATTATAAGTGTTGATCATTGTATTACGCGTTTACGTGTAGAAGTTAAAGATATCTCAATAATAGATAAACAGACTCTATCAAAGATGAATTTTTCTCATATTGTTGAAGCAAGTGAGCATGAAATACAAATCATTATAGGAACTGAAGTTCAATTTATTGCTGAAATATTAAATGAAATACTAATGTAGGAGAAATGAAATTGAAGATTATAAAAATATTTAATAATAATAGTATTGCTGCTTTATCTGATGAATTAGGGGATATTATTTTAACAGGATCAGGAATCGGCTTTCAAAAAAAGATAGGTGATTTAGTTGATGAATCACGGATTGAAAAAACATATATCTTTAAAGAAAAAGGTGAAAAACGTATACGTAGAGGGATCAATGATATTGAACCTATTTATTATGAAATTACTAGTTTATTAGTAAGCAAAGCAACAGAACAATTGAATACCCAATTTTATGAGGAAATCTTTCTAGCAATTAGTGATCATATTGCTTTTGCTATTAAACGAAAAAAAGAAAATATTGATTTGCCAAATGTAGTTTTATCTGAAACAAAAGCTCTCTATAAAAAAGAATATCAGTTGGGTTTATGGATTATAAAAATGATTAAAGAAAAAACAGATATTCAATTAGAAGAGGCAGAAGCAGGGTATATTGCATTACATTTAGTTAATTTTTCTACTAAAAATAACGCACAAAATACTTCTAAAATTGTTAATTTTGTAAAAGATGTTTTTGATATTATTGAAAAAACAATGTGCATTAAATTAGAATTAGATTCTATCGATTATGCAAGATTATCTACACATCTTAAGTTTTTAGCCGAAAGAGTTTTTCGACATGATATAGGAAATACAATAGATACAACAGAAAATATAAGAGATATGTTAAAAGAAAATATTCGGTTATCTCTTTGTGTTAATCGGATAAAAAAATTAATTCAAAAAAAATATCATTATACATTAACACCAGATGAACAAACATATTTATGTATACATATCAAAAAGAATTGTCACATTTAATGTAAGCGCTTGACAAAAAGTAATGCTATTTGTTATTGTATAGACAAGGATTGTTACTTTAAGTAGGCAAGACCAAATATATTGACGGCATTTTAGAAATGTTGTTTTTATGTTTGGTCTTTTCTTTTTAAAGAGAAGGGAGAAAAATATGAAATTGAAAAAGAAAAGTGTTGTAGCTGTATTAACATTATCGATGTCAATGGGTTCAGTATTATCGATGGTACCAGTTTTTGCAGAAACATCTCAACAAAATTTAGCGTTAAACAAAACAGCTTATGTTTCAGCTGAATATGGTACAATGCCTAGAAAAAATTTAACTGATGGTAATGAAAAAACACGTTGGTCAACAGAAAGTGGACCTACTCAATGGGCATATATTGATTTAGGACAAGAATATGAAATGAATAAGTTTCAAATGTTTTGGGAAAATGAATCGACTTATGCCTCAGCTTATAATATTTATGTTTCTAATGATCTTAATTCTTGGGGTGAACCAGTACTTTCAAGAACAGATAATAAAAATGTTGTCAGTGAAGAATTATTAGGTAGTAAAGTAAGTGGTCGATATGTTAAGTTAGAAGTTACAGAAATGAAAGGGTATCCTAATGTTTCATGTTATGAATTTAAAATTTTTAATACAGATGAAAAAGTACAAGATCCAAATACAAATGTTGCATTAAAGAAAACAGCAATCGCAAGTTCTGAAGAAGCAGCGAGTGTTAAAGCAGCAAATGCAGTAGATGGAAATACATCATCACGTAGTTCTCGTTGGGGAAGTAATATTGGTAATGGTCCAGATTGGATCTATGTTGATTTAGGTGAAAGAATGAATGTCAATACGGTTAAGGTATTCTGGGAAACACGTAAAGCAACAGCTTATAAGATTCAAATTGCTGATACTGAATCTACGCCTCAAGAAAGTGATTGGCAAACAGTTAAAGAATTTAAAGATCGTCCAAAATCTTTAACAGAAAAAATTGTTTTAGATCAAATCTATAAAGCAAGATATGTGCGTTTATATGTTGATTCACATACTTCAGAAGATCCAGATGGTGGTATCGCTTGGAATACGATTTCTATTTATGAATTAGAAGTTTATGGTGGAAATCCTGATGAAAAAATGTCAATGAGTGATGTTTTAAATGGAATTCAAGTAGAAACACCAAAAACTGGAGATAAAAAGTTAAAAGTCACTTTACCAGAAGTTGAAGGTTATACTGTTGAATATAATGGTACTGATTTTGAACAAGTCATTGATGAAGATTTAACAATTTATCAACCTATTAGTGATAAAAATGTTAAAGTATCATTCAAGATTACAGATAATGATACAAATGATTATAAATTCAAAGAAATTGCTGTTACAGTTCCAGGTAGTCAAAAAAATGATGAAACAGCGAATAAAGCACCAAATGTTTTACCAGAATTAGCTGAATGGAATGGTGGACATGGAAACTATACAGTTTCTAAAGGGGCAAGAATTGTTTATAAAGATAGTTCACTTCAAAAAACTGCAGAAGCACTTGCTAATGATTATGAAGATATTACTGGAAAAAGTATTGCTGTTGTAAAAGGTGAAAGCAAAACAGGAGATATTACTTTAGCTCTTACAAAAGATAAATCATTAGGGTTACAAGATGAAGGATATTTAATGGATATTGATGATTCAATCAATATTAAAGCTGAAACAACAACAGGGGCTTATTGGGCAACCAGAACGATTTTACAAAGTATTAAACAATCAGGAAATGTTCCTTGTGGGACAACAAGAGATTATCCACTTTATAAAGTAAGAAGTTTTATTTTAGATGTTGGACGTAAAACATTTACAATGGATTATTTAAAACAAATCGTTAAACAAATGTCATGGTATAAAATGAATGATTTCCAAGTTCACTTAAATGATAATTTAATTTCAATTGAAAGTTTAGCTGATCCAATGACAGGTTATTCAGCATTTAGATTAGAATCAGATGTTAAAAAAGGTGGAAACAATGGTTTAAATCAACAAGATTTAACAAGTACAGATTTATTCTATACAAAAAAAGAATTTAAAGATTTTATTAAGGATTCAAGAGATTATGGTGTAAGTATTGTTCCTGAAATTGATACACCAGCACATTCATTAGCACTTACTAAAGTAAGACCTGATTTAAGACATGGAACAAATGGACGAGAAAATGATCATCTAGCTTTAAGAGATAAATATGATGAATCATTAGGATTTGTACAAAGTATATTTGATGAATATATGAAAACAAGTGATCCTGTTTTCGATGAACAAACTACAGTCCATGTTGGTGCAGATGAATATAATGCAGATAAAGAAGCTTATCGTCGATTCTCAGATGATATGTTGAAATATGTACAAGATTCAGGAAGAACAGCACGTATTTGGGGAAGTTTAACTCAATGTTCAGGAAAAACTCCGGTTAGAAGTAAAGATGTTCAAATGAATTTATGGAACTTTGGTTATGCGAATATGGATCAAATGTATGAACAAGGTTATGATTTAATTAACTGTAATGATGGGCATTATTACATTGTTCCTAATGCTGGATATTACTATGATTATTTAAATAACAATATTTTATATAATCAAGCAATCAACTCGATTAGTGGTGTCACAATTCCTGCAGGTGATGAACAAATGCTAGGTGGCGCTATTGCTGTATGGAACGATATGACAGACTATTTAGAAAATGGTATTAGTGAATATGATGTTTATGATCGTTTACAAAATGCAATTCCATTATTTGGTGCTAAATTATGGGGTAAAGGAGATAAAACATTAGATCAAGCTAATAATTTAAGAACAACATTAGGAGATGCTCCAGGTACAAATTTTGGTTATGAAGCAGCTAAAGATGAAAATGGTATGATTGCTCATTATGATTTAGATAATCTTGATCAATTAAAAGACCATGAAAATATCGAACTTGCTTCATTAGACAGTCATGATGCATTACGTTTGTTAGGAAATAAAAGTTATGCTACTACATCATTTAGTACTGTTGGTTTGAATAATGATTTACGTGTAAAAGTTAAACGTGAATCTTCAAGTGAAGAGGAACAAATTTTATTTGAAAGTAGCTATGGATCAATTAAAGCTGTTCAAAAAGAAACAGGAAAAGTTGGATTAAGTAGAGAAAATCATGATTATTCATTTAATTATGAATTACCAGTTAACCAATGGGTTGAATTAGAATTCAAAAATAGAAAAGAAGTTATTGATTTATATGTAAATGGTCAATTAGTAGATACTCTTGGTGATGATGAACAAGTAAGTGGTAGACCATTAAAAGCAACAATGATGATACCGTTTGAAAGAATTGGAAGTAAGAAACATGCTTTTAAAGGATATGTTGATGATATTCGTTTAGGTACACAAAAAACATATGCTTCAACAATGGAATTGGATTATTTAGTAACAAGTGCAAGTTATATAGCAGATGAATCACAAAATAAACAATTACAAGAAAAAATAAAAGAAGCAAAAGTAATTTTAAAAGAATATGATCCAAATGAACAAACAATTTTAACACTTACAAATGAAATTAAAGAGTTAGTAAATGGAATTGATTACAAAAAAGCAAATTATACAAGAGTAGATCACTATTTAAATTCAATTCCAAAAGATTTATCTATTTATACAGAAGATTCTGTTAAAAACTTACAATTTGTTATTGATATGATTCAAAGAGAATTACCTAAATCAATGCAAGATACAGTCGATCAATATGAAGTAGAACTTACAAAAGCACTTACTAAACTACAATTAAAATCACAAGTTAATGTAAATTACATTGATAACAGCAAACTTACAGCAACTGCTTCATCTTATCAACATGATGGATCAGATCCTAAAAATGTATTAGATGATAATCCATCAACAATGTGGCATACAGATTGGAATTTATCAACACCTCATTGGATTGCTTTTGAAAATAAAGAAGAAATGAGTGTCAATGGTTTAACATATGTTCCTCGTCAAACTGGTAAAAATGGAAATGTTACAAAATATCGTATTGAAACAAGTGATGATGGTATTAATTGGAAAACAGTTAAAGAAGGTAATTTATCAAGTGATTCATCTACAAAAGTCATTGAATTTGATACAGTAAAAACAAAACATCTTCGTTTATACTACGTAGAAGCTGTTAATAATAACGGAAGTGCTGCAGAAATTAAATTACATCGTGCAGATATACCGGCAGATGTTGATGGTTTAAAAGATGTTATCAATAAAGCTAAAGCTATGGAAGATATTGGATATTTATCTACTTCATGGAATCATTTACAGGATACAATTAAAGCTGCTGAAGGTTTAGTCAATGCAGAAAATCCTGACGCTAATGAAATTGAAATTATGAAACGTCAATTAACAGATGCAATGGTAAAACTTGTATTATCTGTTGATAATGAACAATTAAAATCATTCGTTGATGATTTATCAAATCTTGAACAAAAAGATTATACAAAGGATTCATGGAAACAATTCCAAACTGTTCTTAAAGAAGCACAGGATGTTATAAGTAATCATGATGCAACAAAAGATGAAATCAATGATATGTATCAAAAATTATTAGATGCTTATAATGGACTTGTTACACTTAATGATAAATCTGGATTAACTGATTTGATTAGTAAAGCTGATCAACTTCAAGAAAAAGATTATACAAAAGATTCATGGAAACAACTGGTAGAAGCATTAACTCAAGCAAAAGAAGTATCTGCTAAAGAAGATGCTACAAAAGAAGAAATCAACGAAGCTATTTTTAATCTAGAAAAAACTATGAATGCTCTTAAAAAAGTAGATTCATCTACTAAAGATGATAATACTTCAAAAGGAAATACTTCATCTAAAGATAATCAAGTAATTACTTCTACTACTAAAAATGATAAAAAACAATCTTCAACTGCTAAAACAGGTGATGAAACAAATATTATTTTATTTGTATTAATGGCTTTCATGTCATGGTTAGGTATTAAAAAAGTAAAAAAAGAAGAATTATAAAAATAGATGCCACTATTAAGTAGTGGTATTTATTTTGTCTAGACAAATTTATTGTAAGCCCTTGCATAGACAAAGAGTGTATGTTACAATACAGGATGTAAATACGGATTGTTACTTTAAGTAGGCAAGACCAAATAACTTACATTTTTTTAGTGTATCTTATTTGGTCTTTATTTTTTGGTTTGTATTTGCAAATTAAGATTACATTATTCATTTAAGGGAGCAGTAATGTAAATAAGAAAGGAAGAAGAATATGAAAGAAAAGGTAAAGAGAATTGTTTCTCTAGCACTTGCATTTTTAATGTCAATTGGATGTATTCACTCTTATCCAATCGTCAGTGCTTTGGAAAATGATTATGAAGTCTATCCAAATCCTCATATGATGGATTATCAAGATGGTTCATTTGATATGACATCTACTGTCAATGTTGTCTATGAAGATGGTATTGATGAATATACAAAGGATAGAATGAATGAAGTATTAGCTATTAAAAATATAAAAGCAAGTACTTCTGAAGAAGTAAAAGAAGGCCAAACAAACATTTTAGTAGGTATTAAAGATTCAAATCAATATGTTGATCAATATGTTGGTGAACATTATTCAGTAAAAACAACCCAATTATTTGATCAATTAGATTCATACTTATTAAAGGTTGATAATGGAACAATTACAGTATTAGGTAAAGATACAGATGCGGCTTTTTATGGTCTTACAAGTTTGTATCATATCTTTAAACAATTAGACGGAACAAATATCCGTAATTTTACAATAGAAGATTATGCTAATGTTGCTAGTCGTGGATTTATTGAAGGTTATTATGGAAATCCATGGTCAACTGAGGATCGTAAGAAATTAATGGAATGGGGAGGATACTACAAGTTGAATTCTTATTTCTATGCTCCTAAAGATGATCCTAAACATAACTCTAAATGGCGTGAACTTTATACAGATGAAGAAATTGAAACAAAAATCAAACCTCTTGCTGAAGCAGGAAATAAATCAAAATGTCGTTTTGTATTTGCATTACATCCATATATGTATAATGCCATCAGGTATAATAGTGAAGAAAACTATCAAGCAGACTTAAAAGTATTACAAGCTAAATTTGAACAAGTTATTAAAGCAGGTGTTCGTCAAATTGCTATTTTAGCAGATGATGCTGGAAATGTTGGTGGTGCTAACTATACAAAAACATTAACTGATATGACAGCATGGTTAAAAGAAATGCAAAAAACATATCCTGATTTAAAATTAACATTACCATTCTGTACACAAGAATATATGTATAATGGTGAAAGTTATTATCAAAATTTCCCAGCAAATATTCAAATCGTTATGACTGGTGGTAGAGTATGGGGAGAAGTAACTGATAACTTTACCACAACTTTTACAAATAAAGTTGGACGTGGACCATATATGTGGATTAACTGGCCTTGTACAGATAACTCTAAAAAACACTTAATTATGGGTGGCTATACAACATTTTTACACCCTGGTGTAGATCCAAATAAGATTCAAGGAATCGTTTTAAATCCAATGCAACAATCTGAGCCAAGTAAAGTTGCAATTTTTGGGAATGCATGTTACTCATGGAATATTTGGCAAAGTGAAGAAGAAGCTCAAAAATGCTGGAATGCTTCATTTAAATATGTCGATCATAATAGCGCTATTGAAACGCAAGCATCTACTGCTTTAAGAGAACTTTCAAAACATATGATCAATCAAAATATGGATGGTCGTGTAACAGCATTACAAGAATCAGTAGATTTAAAAGATCGTTTAACAAGCTTCAAAGAAGCTCTTACAAATGGAACAACAATCAGTGATGAACAATTTGAAGATTTGATCAATGAATTTACAATCTTAAAAAATGCTAGTGCTACATATAGAGCACAAGCAGGTGATACAAGAATAAAAGATCAAATTGTATATTGGTTAAACTGTTGGGATGATACAGCAGATGCAGCAATAAATTATCTTAAAGCTGTTAAAGCTGTACAAGATGAAGAAGCTAATGATAAGATTTGGGATCTATATACTACTGGACAGGCTGCTTTTGAAAAATCAAAAACATATGGATTCAATTATGTTGATCATTTAGAATATGCAGAAGTAGGAGTACAACATATTGTACCATTTATTAAAGCAATGGATTCTTATTTAGGAGATATTGCTTCAACTATTGTTGATCCAAATAAACAAGTCACTAAATTTATTACAAATCGTAATGATAGTCCAACAGGTAATATTGATAATGTATTCGATAATAAAGCCAATACTGAAATTGTTTATAAAACACCAAATACAATTAGTAAAGGAACTTATGTAGGCGTTAGTTATTCAAAAGCAATTGATATTGATAGAGTGACTTTTAGATTAGGAACAAATTCAAATTCAAAAGATACTTTTTCTAAAGCTAAAGTGCAATATACAACAGATGGTAAAAAATGGGTTGATTTAGATAATCAAGAATATACTTTACCAAATGATGTAGCTTTAACTGACTTAAATTTAAAAGGGGTTAAAGGTATTCGCATGATTGCTACTGAAGATAAAGCGAATACTTGGTTAGGTATTAGAGATATTGCTGTTAATGCAGATGAAGTAGTAACTGAAGAAGATCCAGGTACATTATCTGTTGATAAATTGACACTTAAAGGTGGTTCTTTAAATAATTTATTAGATGACAGTAATGCTACTTATGCTCATTTTGCTGAAAGTCCTTATAAAGGTGGAGAAATTAAAGATTATTTACCAGTTGATGCAAGTATTACATTAACTTTCAAAAAAGCAAAAACATTAGGTACAATTTATTTTGGACAAGATGCAGGAACAGATAAATCAACAAAATATGTCATTGAATATACAACGGATGGTCAAACATGGAAAGTATTAAAAGAATATAATGGTGATGCTTCTGTTGAATTAGATGTATCAAGTCAAAATATTAAAGCAAAAGCAGTTCGTATTAGAAACTTAAAATTAAATTTAAAAAGTAATACAGCAGGATATTGGTGGAAAGTCAATACATTTAAAATGGCTGATCCAGGACAAATCAATGCAACATTTATGTATACAGATACATGGGGAATTTATCGAGGAACAGTAGCTAATTTAACAGATGGTGATAGTTCAACAGCATTAGATTTTAGTACCTCAGGTGATAGAACAAGAAAAGGTGATTATATTGGTTGGGATTTAGGTAAAGAAACAGCTATTGGTAAAATTCATGCAGTTATCGGTGGAGACCGCAGTGCAGGAGATAAATGGGAAAAATATAGTTTACAATACTCTAATGACAACCAAGACTGGACTACTTATAAAACATATCAAGGTTTAGCTAGTGGAAAAGATACAATTGATGAAAATTTCTATGGTTTAAAAGCACGTTATGTTCGTTTAGTGAATGAAGAAGAAAGAGCTGTATGGGTTATTTTCTCTGAATTTACAGTAAATGCATATAATCCAGATGAGGATTTCAATAATGCTAATGTTTATACAAATACAGATTATAGATTAGCTTCACAAAGTGAAGAAGCACTTACAGAATTGATCTATAATCAAGAAATTACTTTAGAAAAAGGTCAATACGTTGGTGTTGATTTATCAAGAGTCAAAGATTTAAGTACATTCAATATTGATTATGAAAATGGTCAAGGAACAACTTTACAAGTTTCAAAAAATGGTGTTGAATGGACAACTGTAACAGGTCAAGAAAAAGAACTTCCAGATGGAAGATATGTAAGATTAATTAATAAAACAGACAAAGCTATTAAATTGACAATTAATCATTTTGAAGTACATTCAAATGAAATTACAGCACCATATTTATATAAGGCAACTATGAATATTAATCCTTCATGGGGTGTTGGTGAAGATACTAGAAATAATGGTGCTGCTTTTGATGGTAATATCGATTCAACAACAGAATTTGGTGATTTTCCACAAAAAGGACAATATATTATTTATGATTTAGGACAAGAAAGAACAATTTCTAAAATTCAAATGTATTGCCAAGATAGTGCAGTTAACTATATTAGAGATGCTGATATTTTAGTATCAGATGATTTAGAAAACTGGACAAAAGTTGTAACTATTGGAGATGGTAATGAAAATACAAATGATGCTGGGGTTAAATGTATTGATTCAGATGCGGGTTATAAAGCATCAAGCACATATCCAAATAAAGTCTATGTAGAAGGAACTGCTAATAATATTAAAGCACGTTACTTAAAGGTCTTAATGACAGCAACAAATAATAATAGAGCTGTTGTTTTCAATGAAATTGTTATCAATGATGGAGAATATGTACCAGTTTCAAATGATCCAACATATACTTCTTCAACTGTAGAAGCAAATGGATTTATTCCTCAATATATGTTTGATGGAGATTTATCTACAGCTTATAGACCAGGTTCTAAAGAAGCTGGAAGCATTACTTATACATTATCAAGTGATTTAGATGTTAAGAAAATGCATATTATTCAAAAAGGTGAAATTTCAAATGCAAGAGTATCTGTTCTTGTAGATGGTGAAAATGGAAAGAAATGGGTTCAAGTTGGAACTCTTAAAAAATCATTAAATGAATTCTATATGCCTGAAGGAAACGTTTATGAATTAAAGATTGAATGGGATGAAAATAAAATTCCAACAATTTCAGAAGTTATTATGTTAAATGATGATGAATATGCTTCAACAGCAGCTAATGATTTACAAAAATATATTAATTCTTTAGATGTTAAAGAAAATAAATATACAGCAGATTCTTATAAAGAATTTGAAAAGGCATTAAAACAAGCTCAAAAAGTTTTAGATAAACAAGCTGGTGAATTAGATGCTATTACAAATGCAAAAGCTGAATTAGAAGATGCTTATGCAAATCTTGTTAAACGTGGAGATATTCAAAGTGTTAAAGATGAACTTGATACAATTAACAAGTTAAAAGAAAAAGATTATACAAGTGAAACATGGGCTATTTTACAAGCTCAAGTGAAACTTGCTCAAGAATTCATTAAAAAGGATGAAGCAACAATTACTGAAAAAGAAGTTATTAATATGGTAGATGCTTTACAAAAAGCAAAAGCTCAATTAGTAACAAAAGTATCAGTAAGTAAAAAAGAGTTAAAAGATTATATTACATCAAATGAATTAGATAAGTTAGATACAAATAAATATTTAACATCTACTGCTGATTCATTTAAAGAAGCATTAAAGAATGCACAAACATTAATCGAAAAAGAAGATGCAACAAAAGAACAATTAGATGAAGCTTTAAAACAATTACAAGATGCAAGAACACAATTAGTTTTAAAAGCAACAGATGATGAAGTAAATGCATTAAAAGCATTAATGGATCAATATCAAGAAAAAGATTATACAGCATCATCATGGAAGAAATTTGAAAAAGTTTACAATGATGTTAAAGCTGCTTTAGAAAATGAAAACACAAGTGATGATGTTCAAGCATTAACTAATACTTTAAAAGAAGCTGCTCAAAAACTTGTTAAACGTGGTAATTTAGATGGTATCCATGGTTTATTAGATCAAATTAAACAATTAGATAGTAAAAAATATACAGAAGCATCTTATTCTAAACTAATAGATGTTGTTACTGAAATTTCTAAGAAGTTAGAAAATTCATCAGAAATGACACAAGAAGAAGTCGATGCCCTTGTAAGTGAATTACAAAACGCTATTAATGCATTAGAAAAAGCACCAACAGTCACTACAGATACAAATGAACCTGCTCATAAACCTCAAGTTGTAACAAATAACAAAGTGAAAACAGGTGATTCAACATCTGTATGGACATTTGCAACATTTGCATTAATGGCAGCAATCGTTTATGTATCTTTAAGAAAAAGAACAAAAGAAGACTAAAATAAAAGGTTTCTATTTTCAAGATTAAGAAAATAGAACCTTTTCATTTTAAAATCAAAAAAAGATAGCGTTTTCATAAGCGGAGACGCTTTTTTTATGGTATATTTAAAGAAGAGGTGAAAATCATGAAATTAAAAGCACTTGATCAAAGACAAGCTGGTATTTTGTTACCGTTATTTAGTTTACCAGGAAAACATGGAATAGGGGATTTAGGAAAAGAAGCTTATGAATTTGTTGACTTATCTGCTCAAGCAGGTTTTTCTATTTGGCAAATTTTACCATTAAATCCATCAAGCTCTGGGAATTCACCCTATACTCCTTATTCATCTTTTGCTGGTGATGAAATATATATTTCTTTAGAACTTTTAAAAGATTGGCATTTGTTAGATGAAGTTCCTAACTATTTACAAGATTTAAAAAGAGTTGATTATAAACGCGTACGTTTATTTAAAAATCGTTATTTAAGAAAAGCTTATCAAGTTTTCTTAAAAGATAAAGAATTAAAGAAAGAATATCGTACTTTTGTTAAAGGAACATTTTGGCTAAAAAAATATGCGCGTTTTATGGCTTTAAATAAAGCAAACGAAGGTTTACCTTGGGTAGATTGGAATGATGAAGATCAAAATATTAAAGGAAGTAATGAAGGATTAGAAGCAGAAATTGATTATATTCAATTTCTTCAATATATTTTTGTTAAACAATTTAATTTATTAAAAATACATGCACATCAAAAAGGAATATCTATCATGGGAGATTTACCTTTATATGTAGGTGATGATTCTGCGGATGTTTATGAGTATCGTAAATGTTTTCAATTAGATGATAAATTTTATCCTAAATTCGTATCTGGAGCATCACCTGATTATTTTTCAAAAGATGGCCAACTATGGGGACATCCTCTATATGATTGGGATTATTTAAAGAAAACAAGATATAATTTTTGGATTAAAAGATTAAAATGGAATAATGAAATTTTTGATATTTTAAGAGTTGATCATTTTAGGGCTTTTGATACATATTGGTCAGTTCCTTATGGAAGTGCTACAGCAAGAGAAGGAAAATGGATAGAAGGACCAAGTTATCATTTTTTAGATTCAGTTTATAAACAATTGCCTAAACTTAATATGATTGTTGAAGACTTAGGAGAATTACGTCCACAAATACATGAACTGAGAGATCATTATGATTTATTGGGAATGAAAGTTATGCAATTCTCCTTTGGAGAAGATGAAAGAAAAGTTAAATATAAAATTCCTCAACATTGTGTTGTTTATACAGGAACACATGATAATGCTACTCTTAAACAATGGTATGAAGAATTAGATGATAAAGAAAGAATGAAAGAAATTATGAAGGGTCTAGGATATACAGGAGAAAATCTTGTGGAAGATATGCTTGCATATACACTTGAATGTGATGCGGTGATTTCTATTGTTCCTTTACAAGATCTACTTGGCTATGGCAAAGAAGCTCGTATTAATTTACCAGGGACAGTAGGTCCACATAACTGGTCTTATAAACTTACTTCATTTGATGATTATCAAAATCAAATACAAATAATTCAAAAAATGTTAAAGAAAGCTAAAAGATAAATACCATACTTATTATTTATATATCCTAAAAAATAGCGATAAAAGCTACTTTTTTTAATTTTTCAACAATGTAATCGCTTTTATTCGATGAATTTAATTTAATAAATTGATTTTTGTTTATAAAAAAATATAATTGTTTTCGTAAACAAGTCATGGACAGGTTTTTCTTCCTTAAATATTTTTTTGACAACAACATTCTAAATTTGTACATCGACTTGAAGTGTAAGACCAATCGGTCTTTTTCTTTTTATATAAATGTATAAAAAATAAAACATTACCTATTCGTGTTGACTTTATTTTTAAAACCGATTTATAATACACACAACAAGTGAAACCGATGAAGTGGAGATAAAAATAGAACGTGCACTTATAGAGAGTTTGGATGGTGGAAGCAAACAGAACGCAGTCTATTAAATGGACCACTGAGGGCAAAAGGAAAGGCATTAGCTGAGTATTCTTTGACGTAAGGCTTACGTAAGTAGCCATAGATGTGATAGCATCTAGTAAAGTGCATGAGTGTATCATGAATCAAGGTGGCACCGCGGATATAACCGTCCTTGAAAGTTTAACTTTCAAGACGGTTTTTTTAATTATTAGGGGGAATTATATGTATTATCCAAGTTTAGAAATGTTAGAAAAATTAGATCTAAAATCTTATGATTTAGTTCCAATAAAAAAAGAAATCTATAGTGATATGATTACACCTATAGAATTAATGAGAAAATTAAAACAATATTCTAAACATGTTTATATGTTAGAAAGTCATGAAGATAAGACAAAATGGGGAAGATATACCTTTATAGGTTTTGATCCTAAAAGCGAAATTACTTGTTATAACAAGATGATGAAAGTGGATGATAAGATTTTTAAAGTGACACATCCCAAAGAATATATTAGAAAAGTTTTAAATGAACATCGTAGTTTAAAATTAGAGGGTTTTCCTACTTTTACAGGAGGCTTAGTTGGTTATTTTAGTTTTGATTATTTTAAATATAGTGAACCTTCAATTATTAAAAATCAAAAAGATAATGGTTTCAATGATGTTGATTTAATGTTATTTGATAAAGTTATTTGTTTTGATCATTTTAAGCAAAAGTTGATTTTAATTGTTAATATTGGAACAAATGATTTACAAAAGAATTATAAAGAAGGAATCAAAGAATTAGATGAGTTAGATTATATTATTAGAAAACATGTTAAAACACTTGTTCAACCATTAAAATTATTAGAAGATTTTAAACCCGTTCTCTCTAAAAAAGAATATTGTCAAATGGTTGAAAAAGGTATTGATTATATTAAAGAAGGTGATATCTTCCAAGTTGTTTTATCAAATAGACTTTATGCAAAAGCAACAGGTTCATTATTTGATAGCTATCGTGTTTTAAGAACAACGAATCCATCACCTTATATGTTCTATTTTGCAAGTGATAATATTGAAGTAGCTGGAGCTTCTCCAGAAACTTTAATTAAATTGGAGGGAACAAAGTTAACAACTTTTCCAATTGCTGGAACGAGAAAAAGAGGAAAAGATGAGCAAGAAGATCAACAATTAATAGATGATTTATTAAAAGATGAAAAAGAATTAGCTGAACATAATATGCTCGTTGATTTAGGAAGAAATGATTTAGGAAGAATTTCTAAATTCAATAGTGTACATGTGGCATCTTATATGGATATCTTAAAGTTTTCAAAAGTCATCCATATAGCAAGTATTGTTAGCAGTGAAATTAAAGAAAAATATGATGCTTTAGATGCAGTTGATGCTTTACTTCCTGCAGGTACTTTATCAGGAGCACCAAAGATCAGGGCATGTCAAATTATTAATCAATTAGAACAAAATAAAAGAGGTATTTATGGAGGGGCGATTGGTTATTTAGATTTTACAGGAAATATGGATCTATGTATTGGTATTCGTTTAGCTTATAAAAGAAATAATGAAATTTCTATTTGTAGTGGTGCAGGAATTGTTTATGACAGTGTTCCTGAAAATGAATATCAAGAATGTTTAAATAAAGCAGGTGCGGTTGTTGAAGCAATCAAGATGGCAGATGGAGGTATTGATTATGATTCTACTCATTGATAATTATGATAGTTTTGCTTATAACCTTTATCAATTGATAGGTTCAATCGATGAAGATATCAAGGTTATAAGAAATGATGAAATGACAGTTGAAGAAATAGAAGAACTTCAGCCATCATGTATTATTATTTCACCAGGTCCAGGGAAACCAAGTGAAGCGGGTATTATTGAAGAAGTTGTTCAAAAATGTTATACGAAATATCCTATTTTGGGAGTTTGTTTAGGGCATCAAGCAATTGTTGAAGCTTTTGGAGGAACAGTAAGTTATGCTCAAAGCGTCATGCATGGAAAGTCTTCGATAATTAAAGTAGATACTACAAATCCAATTTTTAAGGGAATCGAGAAAAAGACAGCAGTGGCTAGATATCATAGCTTAGCTGCTAAAAAAGAAAATTTACCAGAATGTTTGAAGATTATAGGAGAAAGCGATGATGGTGAAATCATGGCAATCAGTCATAAAAACTATCCTGTTTATGGGTTACAGTTTCATCCAGAGTCGATTTTAACAAAAGAAGGTAAAAAAATAGTTGAAAATTTTTTAAAGGAGATACAAAATGATTAGGGGAGCAATTATTAAATTATCAAAAAAAGAAGATTTAACATATCAAGAAGCTTATGAATGTATGAATGAGATCATGGATGATCAAGCTTCTGATATTCAAAAGGCTGCTTATTTAACAGCACTTTCATTAAAAGGTGAAACAATTGATGAAATAACTGCAAGTGCTAAAGGAATGAGAGAACATTGTGTGAAGTTATTGAATGATCAAGATGTTCTTGAAATTGTAGGAACTGGAGGAGATGGATCAAATTCTTTCAATATTTCTACAACTTCATCTATTGTGATTGCTAGCGGTGGTGTTAAAGTTGCTAAGCATGGAAATCGTGCAGCAAGTTCAAAAAGTGGCGCAGCAGATTGTTTAGAAGCTCTTGGAGTGGATATTACAATCAATGAAAAAAGAAGTAAAGAATTATTAAACGATATTAATATTTGTTTCTTATTTGCTCAAAACTATCATTTAGCGATGAAATATGTTGCACCAGTAAGAAAAGAACTAGGTATTCGTACAGTCTTTAATATTTTAGGACCACTTACGAATCCAGCAGGAGCGACTTATCAAGTCATGGGTGTTTATGATGAATCATTAGTTGAACTACTTGCTCAAGTTTTAAGTAATTTAGGGGTTAAAAGAGCTATGGTGGTTTATGGAAGAGATGGTTTAGATGAAATCTCAGCATCTAATGAAACTTTTGTTTGTGAAATTAATGAGAATCAATTTAAAACATATACAATTTCACCTGAACAATTTGGTTTACAAAGATGTTTAAAAGATGAACTTGTTGGAGGAACTCCAAAAGAAAACGCTCAAATTACACGAGATGTTTTAAATGGTAAACAAGGTGGATCTAGAACAGCTGTCTTAATGAATGCGGGGGCAGGTTTATATATTGGTGGTAAAGTTGATTCTTTACAAGCAGGAATTGATTTAGCAGCAGAGTTGATTGATAGTGGAAAGGCAAATGAAAAACTAGAAGAGTTTATAAAAGAATCAAACAAATAGGAGCGTATATTATGATTTTAGAAGATATTGTTGAAAGTACAAAAGAACGTGTTGAAACAAATAAAAAACGTCATTCAATTTATGAATTAAAAGAAAGGGCCTTTGCAATGCCTATTGACCAAAGTTTTCCTTTAAAAAAAGCTTTAGAAAAAGATGGAATGTCTTATATTTTAGAAGTTAAAAGACATTCACCATCAAAAGGACAAATTGTTTCCACTTTTGATTTTAAAGCAATTGCGAAAGAATATGAAATGATTGGAGCAGATGCTATTTCAGTAGTAACTGAACCTGATTATTTTAAAGGGGATGATGATTTTTTAAGAGAAATCAAACGTATTGTGAAAATTCCTGTTTTAAGAAAAGATTTTGTTGTAGATGAATATATGGTTTATGAATCTAAAATCTTAGGAGCAGATGCAATTTTATTAATTGCAGGTGTTTTAGATGAAATTACATTAATGCGTTGTGTTAATTTAGCGCATAATTTAGGTATGTCAGCAATTGTTGAAACACACAGTTCAATGCAAGTAAAAAAAGCATTGCGTGTAGGCGCTAAAATTATTGGTGTAAATAACAGAGATTTAAGAGATTTCAGTGTTGATTTAAATACAACATTAAAATTAAGAGATATGGTCGATGATGATGTTATCTTTGTCTCTGAAAGTGGTATTAAAACAAGAGAAGATATTGAATTATTAGAAAAACATCATGTAAATGCTGTCTTAATTGGTGAAGCTATGATGAAAAGCCATGATAAAAGACATACATTAGAAGTTTTAAAAGGTATTGATGAAGAAGATTAAAATTTGTGGTTTAAAAAGAAGCGAAGATGTTGATTATGTTAATACATATCAACCTGATTATGTTGGCTTTGTTTTTGCGGGGAAAAAAAGAAAGATTACTTATGATCAGGCAAAAGAATTAAAAAAAGGTCTTTTATCTTCGATTCAAGTTGTAGGTGTTTTTGTAAATGAGGATATTTCTTTTGTTGAAAAATTAGTTAAAAATGATGTTATTGATCTTGTACAATTGCATGGTCAAGAAACAAATGAATATATAAAGATTTTAAAACAAAAAATAGATGTTCCAATTATTAAAGCAATTCAAATTAAAAATGATGATTCTTTCAATGTAGACTATGACGTTGATTATTATCTTTTCGATCATGGTTCTGGAGGAACTGGGGAAAGTTTTGATTGGTCTATGTTGAAAGAAGTCAATAAACCTGTATTTTTGGCAGGGGGAATCAATCTTTCTAATATTGATGAAGCTTTAAAAATGAATGTTTATGGATTAGATGTTTCAAGTGGTGTTGAAACAGATGGTTTTAAAGATAGGGAAAAAATTAAGGAAATCGTAAGGAGAGCTAGAAATGAAAGGTAGATATGGAATACATGGGGGACAGTACATACCTGAAACTTTAATGAGTGAAATTCATAAAATTGAAGAGGCTTATGAATTTTATAAAAATGATCAAGCATTTAATGATGAACTTAATACATTATTAAAAGAATATGCTGGTAGACCATCTTTATTATATTATGCGAAAAAGATGACAGAAGATTTAGGTGGCGCTAAAATCTATTTAAAAAGAGAAGATTTAAACCATACAGGTTCTCATAAAATCAACAATGTATTAGGACAAGCTTTAATGGCTAAAAAAATGGGAAAAACAAGAATTATTGCTGAAACTGGTGCTGGGCAACATGGTGTAGCTACAGCCACAGCAGCAGCCTTGCTTGGACTTGAATGTGAAATTTTTATGGGAAAAGAAGATACAGATCGTCAAGCTTTAAATGTTTATCGTATGGAACTTTTAGGAGCTAAAGTACATCCTGTAACTACAGGGACAATGACTTTAAAAGATGCGGTCAATGAAGCAATGAGAGAATGGACAAAACGTGTGGATGATACGATGTATGTTTTAGGTTCTGTGATGGGACCTCATCCATTTCCAATGATGGTGAGAGATTTCCAAAGTGTGATTTCTAAAGAAGCAAGAGAACAAATTCTTGAATATGAAGGTAAACTTCCTACAGCTGTGATGGCTTGTGTTGGTGGTGGAAGTAATGCGATGGGAATGTTCTATAATTTTATCAATGATAAAGATGTAAAACTTATTGGTTGTGAAGCCGCTGGTAAAGGCGTCGATACAGCTTTAACAGCAGCAACAATTGCGACAGGATCATTAGGTGTCTTCCATGGAATGAAATCTTACTTCTGTCAAGATAAATACGGTCAAATTGCACCTGTTTATTCTATTTCAGCCGGTTTAGATTACCCAGGTATTGGACCTGAACATGCTTATTTACATGATACAAAACGTGCACAATATGTACCAGTTACAGATGATGAAGCAGTGGATGCTTTTGAATACATTGCAAAAACTGAAGGAATTATTTGTGCCATTGAAAGTGCACATGCGATTGCACATGCAATCAAAATAGCACCAACTATGAAAAAAGATGATATTTTAATTGTCTGTCTTTCAGGTAGAGGAGATAAGGATGTTGCAGCGATTGCAAGATATAGGGGGAAAGAAATCTATGAATAGAATATATAAAGCTTTTGAAAATAAAAAAGCCTTCATTGGTTTTTTAACAGCAGGAGATCCTGTAATAGATAAAACAGTAGACTATATTTTAGATATGGAACAAGCAGGGGCTAGTTTGATTGAAATTGGTATTCCCTTTTCTGATCCAATTGCTGAAGGACCAACCATTCAAGAAGCAAATGTACGTGCTTTAAAAAACAAAGTTACAACAGATGATGTTTTTGAAATGGTTAAAAAAGTAAGAGAAAAAAGTGATATTCCTTTATGTTTTATGACTTATTTAAATGTTGTTTTCCATTACGGTTATGATGAATTCTTTAAAAAATGTCAAGAAGTTGGCATTGATGGTATTATTCTTCCAGATTTACCTTATGAAGAAAGCCAAGAAGTCAAAGATGTTTGTTATAATTATGATGTTACTTTAATTTCAATGATTGCCCCAACAAGTAAAGATCGTGTTGAAATGATTGCAAAAGAAGCAAAAGGATTTATCTATCTTGTATCGTCAATGGGTGTTACAGGAACAAGAGATAATACTTCATTTGCTAATAATCTTGAAGAAATTATTGGACATATTCGTCAAGTAACAAATACACCAGTAGCTATTGGTTTTGGTATTAATAAACCAGAACAAGTAAAAGAGTTTAAACAATATGCTGATGGTGTCATTGTTGGTAGCGCAATTGTTAATATTATTAAAGAACATGGAAGTCAAGCAGATGAACCTTTAAAAGAATATATTCAATCACTTACAAAAGAACTTTAAGGAGATAGTTGAAAAACTATCTTTTTTTATATTTTTAGATGTAACCATTGACATTACATTAAAACGATGTTACATTGTTAATGTAATAAAGATGATTACATCAAGAAGGAGAAAGAAATGAATAAAGTAATTGAATTTTTAAATGCCAACCCAGTGCAATATCTTGCAACAGTAGGAAGAGATGGTAAAGCTAAATGTCGTCCATTTATGTTTGCTGGAGAAATGGATGGTAAATTATGGTTTTGTACAAACAACCAAAAAGATGTTTACAAAGATATGTTAGAAAATCCTGAAATTGAAATTAGTGTTTCATCACCAGAATATGCTTGGATTAGATTACATGGTAAAGCTATTTTTGAAAATAACATGCCTGTAAAAGAAATGTGTATTGCTAATCCTATCGTTAAAGGACAATATCAAACAGCTGATAATCCAATTTTTGAAGTGTTCTATTTAGAAGATGCACATGGTTTAATTGCTGATTTCAGTGGTAATGCACCTTACAAATTTTAATTATATTTTCTTTGGGATTTTGACCCAAAAGTTTCAATTTTAAGACTCAAAGATTTCTTTGAGTCTTTTACTTAAAGGAGAAAGACAATGGAAATAATGACAAAAAAAGTACTAACAACTAAAAATTTAACGATGATAGCAATGTTTTCTGCTATTTCTGCTGTATTGATGGTTTTTGAGATTCAGCTCCCTTTTTCACCTTCATTCGTTAAATTTGATTTTTCTGATTTACCGGTAATGCTTGGTGGTTTTTTAATAGGACCATTTGCTGGAGGGATCATTGTTTTTATGAAAATTTTATTACATTTTTTATTGAATGGAACAACATCCTTTTTTGTAGGTGATCTTTCAAATTTATTACTTACACTTTCGTTTGTATTACCTGCTTCGTTTATTTATCAACAAAAAAAGACTAAGAAAACAACAATTCAAGGATTATTAGTAAGTATAATATGTACAAGCCTATTGGCGATTATTTTTAATTTATTTTTAATCTTTCCACTTTATTTAAAAGTGTTAAATTTAAAAATGGTGGATCTTATTAATATGATTCACGTAGTTAATCCTCTGGTAAAGGATGTATTTACGATGATTGTTTTTTCACTTTTACCGTTTAATTTATTTAAATATAGTATTGTATCAATGATTACAATGTTAAGTTATAAGAAATTAAGTATATTATTTAAGGAGTAAGAAAATGAATACACATGAAATCTTAAAAGTTTTACAAGAAGATATACATACAGTTATTATTGCAACAACAGATCAAAAAGGTTATCCCTATACGTGTGCAATTGATATGATGTTATTAGAAGATGAATCGCTTTATTTTTTAACAGCGAGAGGAAAAGCGTTTTATAATCGTTTGATGAAACAAAGTCATATTGCTTTAACAGGTTTAAAAGGAGAGGATACAATGTCTTCGGTTGCTATTTCATTGCAAGGAACGGTTAAAAATATTGGTCATGAAAGACTTGATGAAATATTTGAAAAAAATCCTTATATGAAAGAAATCTATCCAGATGAGATTTCAAGAGAAGTTTTAGAAGTTTTTCAAATTGATAAATGCCAAGGTGAATATTTTGATTTGAGTCAAAAACCGATTTATCGTCAAAGTTTTGTTGTTAATGAATCTTTAAAAAAATCAGGATATTATGTAGGTGAAGGATGTATTGGTTGTAAGATGTGTTATCGTGTTTGCCCACAAAAATGTATTGATATATCAAGTAAACCAGTTGTTATTTTACAAGATCATTGTTTGCATTGTGGAAAATGTCAAGAAGTGTGTCCTAAACAAGTGATTTCTAGATACTAGGAGGTAAAGTTATGTTTTTAAAAAAGAATAATGAAGGATCAATAATACAATTGTCAAAGTGTATAGAAGAGTGTGATGCTATTATTATTGGTGCAGGTTCTGGGTTATCGACTGCGGCAGGTTTGACTTATGCAGGAGAAAGATTTGAAAAATATTTTTCTGATTTTATAAAGAAATATCATTTAAGAGATATGTATTCAGCTGGTTTTTATTCTTATGAATCCTTAGAAGAACATTGGGCTTATTGGTCAAGACATATTTATTATAATCGTTATATCAATTCTCCTAAAGATACGTATCAAAAATTACTTGAACTTGTTAAAGATAAAGATTATTTTGTTTTAACAACCAATGTTGATCATCAATTTCAAAGAGCAGGCTTTGATTCAAAAAGACTTTTTTATACACAAGGAGATTATGGTTTATGGCAATGTAGTGTACCTTGTCATCAAGAAACTTATGATAATGAAGAAATTGTAAGAGAAATGATTGAAAAACAAAAAGACATGAAAGTTCCTACGGAGCTTGTTCCTCGTTGTCCTCATTGTCATGCTCCACTTACAATGAATTTACGTTGTGATAATACCTTTGTTCAAGATGAAGGATGGTATCAAGCTTACAATCGATATGAAGATTTTTTAAGAAGACATGAAAATTGTAAAGTGCTTTATTTAGAACTAGGCGTTGGTGGCAATACCCCAGCCATTATTAAATATCCATTTTGGAAATATACAAGTCAAAATAAAAATGCAATCTATGCTTGTATTAATTATGAGGATATATCTTGTCCTATTGAAATCAATAAAAGATCACTTCTTATTAAAGGAGATATTGATCAAGTCATTAATAATTTATTGAAAGAAGGAAAATAAGATGAATCAAAATGAAAGATTAAACTATCTCATTAATTATTTATTAGAAGATCTTCATTTAGATAAAGATTTATTTTTTGGTGAAGATCTCTTTACAACTTATCGAAAACTTGTCAACATTCGTGAAGCAAAACCTGTTTCTAAAAAATTCTTAGAAATTCAAGATGAAATGTTACAAGAAGAAAATCGAAAAAAAGGGATTGTTTCTTTTGAAAATGATAATAATAAAATTATTTTATGGAAAGGGGATATTACCCGTTTAAAAGTAGATGCGATTGTTAATGCAGCAAATAATCAAATGGAAGGATGTTTTGTTCCTGGACATCATTGTATTGATAATGCCATTCATACCTATGCAGGTATTCAGCTAAGAGAAAAATGTCATCAAATAATGAAACAACAAGGAATATTAGAACCGACAGGGAAAGCTAAAATTACACTAGCTTATAATTTACCTAGTTGTTATGTTATTCATACTGTAGGTCCTATTGTAAGAGAATTTGTGACAAAAAAAGAAGAAACATTACTGGCTTCTTGTTATGAAAGTTGTTTGAATTTAGCGGAAAAATATGGTTTGAAAACAATTGCTTTTTGTTGTATTTCTACCGGTGTTTTTCATTTTCCTAATGATTTAGCGTCTAAGATTGCTATTGAAACAGTAAAAAAACACTTAGAACATTCAACAATAGAAAAAGTGATTTTTAATGTATTCAAAGATGAAGATGAAAGATTCTATAAACAAGTACTTCAAAAGAATCTGTAAGGATTCTTTTTTTGTTTATATTCATTATTTTTGTCTATCCTTAAAATATGGAGGTAAAATAATGAATATTAAAAGATATAATGAAATTGCAGATAAGAATAAACCTCAAAAACAAGTATTAAAGCATACATTAAGTGCTTTTTTAGTTGGAGGAATAATTGGAATGATCGGAGAATTTTTTTTAAACCTTTATCAAAAATTATTCTCTTTTAGTGAAAAAGAAGCAACCCCTATTATGCTTATTACCCTTATATTCATTGCAGCTATTTTAACAGGATTAGGTCTTTATGATCGTTTAGGAAACTTTGCTGGAGCTGGGTCTTTTATTCCTATTACAGGGTTTTCTAATGCAATGACTTCTAGTGCTTTAGAAGCAAGAACTGAAGGTTTAGTAACAGGTATAGGTGCTAATATTTTTAAATTAGGTGGTGCAGTAATTACTTTTGGAATAGTTGCATCATTTATTGTAGGAGGACTTAGATATGTCATCACGTATTTCTGGTAATAGCTTTATTTTTGAAAATGTCTATATTCAAAGTGTTGGTACAACTGCAGGAATTGTTGAACATCAAGGACCTTTAGGACATTATTTTGATAAGCATTATCCTGATCATTATCATCATCAAAAAAGTTATGAACAGGCAGAGATAGAGATGTTGAAAGATGCTATTTTGCTTTGTTTAAAAAAAGGAAAAGTCAAAAAAGAAGACATTGATTTGTATTTTGGTGGAGATTTAAATAATCAAATTGCAGCCTGTTATTATTATGCAAGTCATTTATATAAACCTTTTATTGGCTTATATAGTGCTTGTAGTACGATTGGTCTTGCTATCGCTAATGCAAGTATAATGATAGAAAATCATAATATTCAAAATGCGATTGCTTGTACAGTTTCTCATAATGCCACAGCGGAAAGGCAATTTAGGTATCCTATTGAATATGGTATTCAAAGAAAAGAAACAATGACTTTTACTGCTACAGGAAGTTGTGCGGTTTATTTATCTTGTAAAGTTAGTAAAGTAAAAATAGAATCTATTACTTTAGGAAAAGTGATTGATTATGATCAATACGATGCCAATGATATGGGACGAGCAATGGCTCCAGCAGCCTTAGATACGTATTTACAACATATGAAAGATTTAAAAAGAGATGGTACTTATTATGATTTGATTTTAACAGGAGATCTTTCTAATTATGGAAAAAAGATTATGAAAGATTTATTAAAAGAAGAAAATCAAAAATATAATGAATATGATGATTGTGGATGTCTTTTATATGATATTACCCAAAATATTTATCAAGGTGGAAGTGGACCAGTATGTAATGCTTTAGTAAGCTTTGGATATATTTATCAAATGATTTTAAAAGGTAAATATAAAAGAGTATTAGTTCTAGCAACAGGAGCATTGTTAAATCCAGTAATGACAAATCAAAAATTATCTATTCCTTGTGTTTGTCATGGTTATGTATTGGAGGGTGTTTCATGAATTATTTATTATCATTTTTATTTTGTGGTTTTGTTTGTGTTATAGCACAATTAATCTACGAATATACAAAATTAACACCGGGGCATATTACTTGTAGTTTTGTTGTCCTTGGAGCACTATTAGATTTATTTCATATTTATGATCGTTTAATTAAAATATTTCATGCAGGAGCAATGCTTCCTATTACAAGCTTTGGACATTCACTAATGCATGGCGCTATGGCAATGACAAAAGAATATGGTGTTTTTGGACTGGCTATGGGAATGTTTGATTTAACGGCAGCCGGAATTGCTTCAGCTATTTTATTTGCTTTTTTAGTCGCAATCTTTTTTAAACCAAAATCATGAATAATAATTCATTTGATATCAATGTTAGAACACTTGATTTTCATAATCGAAAAATAAAAATACATTATGTATCTAGTTTATGTTCAGATGAACTGATTGCTTATTTAGTTGAAGGGATTACTAATGCGAAAGGAAAAACTTTAAAAGATTGCTTAAATAATGGAGATGTCAAAGAAGAAACAGAGATAAGTCAATATGAATATGCGATGCTTACAGGATGTGCTATTGTTAAAGATATTCAAGAAAATAAAAATTATGTTTTAGATACAAGGCATTTTCCTACACGTTCAATTGAAGAACCTGATACAGAAAAAACAGTAAGAGGAAGTAAAGATGGTTTTAATGAAAATTTATTAAATTGTGCTGGATTAATTAGAAGACGTATACGTACATTAGATTTAGTAATGGAAAAAGTAACGGTAGGAAAAACAAATAAATTGGATATTTGTTTATGCTATTTAGAAAGTAAAATTGATCAAACAATGTTAAAAAGTATTAAAGATAGAATTAATGAAATTAAAAATGAAGATTTAATTATGACAGATCGGGCTTTAGAAGAACTGATCTTTGATCAAGGTTATAATCCTTTTCCACTTGTAAGATATAGCGAACGGCCAGATGTTGTGTCAACACATATTTATCATGGCTATCTTGCCATCATTTGTGATACTTCAAGTTCGGTTATGATGTTGCCCACAACTCTATTTGAAATTTTAGAACACGTAGAAGAACATCGCCAAACACCTATTATTGGAACTTTTATTCGTTTAATTCGTTTTAGTGCCGTTTTTCTTTCTATTTATTTAGTTCCTTTATGGATGCTGATTAAAAATCAAGGAAGTATCAGTTTTAAAACACTCTTTTCTATTATTTTGGTAGAACTGGCTGTAGAACTTTTAAGAATTGCGACTATTCATACGCCTGATTCTATTTCAAATACGATGGGGATGATTGCTGCAGTTTTATTAGGTGAATTTGCGATTGAACTGGGTTTCTTTTCAGGTGAGATATTGTTATTTGTATCTATAGGAAATGTTTGTGGTTTTGCAACTCCTAATTATGAATTATCTTTAACCAATAAATATGTAAAAATCTTTATGATTCTATTTTCAGGATTATTTGGTTGGCTAGGATTTATTGCTTATCAAGTTATTTTATATATTTATTTAATATCATTAAAACCTTTTGGTTTTTCTTATCTTTATCCGTTGATTCCTTTTAATGGAAAAGATTTACTTCAATTCATTATTAGAAAACCTAAGAAGTAGTGTATAAATTGTACATAAATCTTTTAAAATATATGTACGATTTATACATTTTTTATAAAACAAAAAAAACAGAAGTTATCTCCCGTTTTAAAATAAAGTAAAAATAATTAAACTACATGTAGCAATAGCAACAGCTGGTGGATCGATATGTGTTCCACAATCTGTGTTAAGCACCATGCCAAAAATCAATCCAATAAAATGAGCAATGACTCCAAAAACAACAGCAATGATAATATTACCTGTTTGTGCCATGGCATAACCTACAACAAGAGTTGTATGGTGTGTAGCAGGGAAAGCAGGATCACTTAAAGCAAAGATAAGTGTTAAAGCACTAATTGAAAAACCAATTGTATAAAGACCTGTTTCTTTTGCAAAATAAGCCATGACAGTTGAAACTGCAATTCCTATAAGTAATTGGAATAACCAAAAAGAATTAGGTGCTGTTTCTAAAAAATCTAAATTCTTTTGATTATATGTATTTTCTCTATTAAATAAACTTCTACCTAAAACTCCTACAAGAATAACCGAAACAGCTCCGGTATCTACCGGAAATGAAAAATAATTTTCAAAGGCAAAAATCAAATAACCTAAAACCCCACCGATAGCGCCTACGAGTAAAACCTTTGGATCATTGGTAAAAGCAAGTGATCTAGAAGTTTCAACACCTCTTATGTTATGTTTTGTTCCTGCATAGGCAGTTGCTAGTCCTGTAGCATTAAAGATAATACATGGTAAAAATAAATTATTTGATAAAGCTTCATTTAAAAATGTGGTATCAACACCAACATGTTCTAATAAAAATATAAGGAGACCGATAAAACCTGTACAAATAAAGGTTTGTGTTCCACCAATTAGTGCTCCTAAAATTCCTGCAAAAAAGCTAAAATAATAGATAATAATGAAAACATTTTATAACCCCTTTCAGGCGTATTATATAGGAAATAATCAACATAATAAATACAAAATATAAATTTATGTTATAATACCTAAGAGGTGAAACAATGGAATATCAAGTTATATTAGATGATTTTCAAGGCCCTTTAGATTTATTGTTACATTTAATTAAAGAAAAAGAGATGGATCTACAAACACTTGAACTATCAGTTATTACAGATCAATATTTACAATATATACATATGATGGAATCATCACAACTTGAAGTGATGTCTGAATATTTAGTCATGGCTGCACAGCTTATTGAAATGAAAAGTAAAATGCTTTTACCTAAAGAAAAAGTACAAATTGAAGATGAGTATCAAGAAGATCCAAGAGAAGCACTCATTAGAAGACTTATTGAATATAAAAGATATAAAGATGTTTTAGACGAGATTCAAGAAAAATATGAAAAAAGACAATCTATGTTGATTAAACCCTCTCATAATATGGAAGAATATGTCATTGATACTTCAACAATGATTCCAGAGGGGTTAGAAGTATATGATTTAATGAAGGCTATGCAAAAAATGTATCAAAGAAAAATGTTATCACGACCATTAGATACACATATTTCTAAAAAAGATATTTCCATTGAACAAAGAAGTGATCAAATTAGAAATTATTTCAAAGTAAGAGTTAATAAAAGGGTAAAATTAGATGAATTATTTGATAGAGGGGATCGCTATTATTTTATCGTGACATTTTTATCGATTTTAGTTTTAGCTAATGATAAAGAAGTTGAAATTATCCAAGAAGGATTGTTTGATGATATTTATGTAGAGGGGAAAGAGTAATGGAAGATTATAATAATATTATAGAAGGTATCCTTTATCTAAAAGGTGATGAAGGTATTGATATAAAAGAATTATCACTGATTTTAGAAATTTCTAAAAAAGAAGCTGTGGAAGCTATGGATCATTTTATAGAAGCTTATTCAAAAAGAGGCTTTGATGGCCTACAAATTGTTGATTTTGGTGGTAAATATAAACTTGCAACGAATCCTCAATATTTTCCTTATTATCAAAAAATGGTAGAACAATCAAAAACAACACTTTCTCAAGCAGCTTTAGAAACACTCGCTATTATTGCTTATAATCAACCAATTACTCGTGCTAAAGTTGAAGATATTAGAGGAGTTGGTTGTGATGGCATGATTAGAAAACTCATTGCTAAAGCACTTATTAAAGAAGTAGGCAGAGAAGAAAGTCCAGGACTTCCTATTTTATATGGGGTAACGAATGAATTCATGGATGCTTTTTCACTGGCTTCTTTAGATGAACTTCCTGAATTAGGGGATATTGTAGAAACTGAAAGTGATGAAGATATATTTACGACAAGATATCAAGAAGGTGATTTAAGTGAAACTGATTAATCATTTGAAAACAATTAATAAACATAAATACTATGTGACAATGCTTTGTTTTAAATGTGGTTTATATAAACAAGGATTACTACATGATTTATCAAAATATTCGCCAACTGAACTAAAAACAGGCGCTAAATATTGGGTAGGGACGCGTTCACCTAATTCAATTGAAAGAGAAACGATTGGTTATTCTACTGCCTGGTTACACCATAAAGGAAGAAATAAACATCATTGGGAATATTGGGTTGATTTTTCAAGAGAAGGGGTTGTTCCTGCCAAAATGCCTACAAGGTATGTTGTGGAAATGTTTTGTGATCGAGTAGCAGCAACAATGGTTTACCGTGGAGAAAATTTTGATGTATCGGCTCCTTTAGATTATTATAATAAGACACATGGTTATTATGTCATTCATCAAGAAACAGATGCAATGATTAAAGATATGTTAGTTCATTTATCTAAAAGTAATTTAGAAGAAACAATTGATTATATTAAAGAAACTTATTTATAAATTCTATGTTTTGCATAGAATTTTTTTATAGAAATGATATAATAGTTATATTATATTTAAGGAGCTTGAAGATGAATTTTTTACATTTAAAATATTTAATAGAAGTTGAAAAATATGAATCTATTTCTAAAGCAGCACAGCATCTCTATATTAATCAACCACGTTTATCTAAAATTATTAAAGAAATAGAAGAAGAAGCTAATATAAAAATCTTTGAAAGACATAATAAAGGGGTTGTTCCAACAACTAAAGGAAGAGAATTTTTATCACAGGCTAAAAAAATTGTTCAAGAAGTAGATTATTTAAAAAATATGTATCAGGATGATCCTCATAAATTGAATTTAGATATTTGTGTCCCTCGTTCAAGTTACATCTCAGAAGCTTTTATTGAATATTTAAAAATGGATAATAATATGAAAAAGGAATTGAATCTAAATTATCGAGAAACGAATTCATTTGATACGATTCAAAATGTTTATGATGGAGAAAATAATTTAGGAATTGTACGTTTTCCTTTAAGAGATCAAGATTATTATTTCAATATTTTAAATTTAAAAGAATTGACTTATGAAAAACTATTTACTTTTGATTATCAAATACTTATTTCAAAAGATAATCCTCTTAAAGATAAAGATATCTATATGAAAGATTTAAAGAAACAAATTGAATTAAAACATGGAGATATTCATATTCAAGAAGATCATCATAATCATAAGCATATGAACATTTATGAAAGAGGAATACAATTTGAACTTTTAAATGAGATTCCAGAAACTTATATGTGGGTTGCCCCAATGCCTAAAAAGCTTTTAAAACAAAATGATTTTGTTTTAAAAGCATGTAAAGATAAGAAAATACCATATGTTGATTATTTAATTTATCGAAAAGGATATGTTTTATCAAAAGAAGATCAAAATTTTATAGAATGTTTGAAAAATGTAATCGAACAAGTGAAGTGAAAAAATGCACATGTAATGTGAAAAAAATAACTTGATATATAAAAAAAGGCATATCACTATGCCTTTTTAGTATCTAACCAAAAATAAATGTAAGTGCTATCATTAGAGATAGGAAAAGAGGAGAATAAGTTATGCAAAGATTTACATTACCTAGAGATTTATATCATGGAAAAGGTGCTTTAGAAGCCCTTAAAACATTAGAAGGAAAAAAAGCTATTGTATGTGTTGGTGGAGGATCAATGAAACGTAATGGTTTTTTAGATCGTGCTGTTAACTATTTACAAGAAGCTGGAATGGAAGTTAAATTATTTGAAGGTATTGAACCAGATCCATCAGTTGAAACTGTTATGAAAGGTGCAGCTGTTATGGAAGAATTTAATCCAGATTGGATTGTTGCCATGGGTGGAGGTTCACCAATTGATGCAGCAAAAGCTATGTGGATTAAATATGAATATCCAGATATCACATTTGAAGATATGTGCAAAGTATTTGGTATTCCAAAATTACGTAAAAAAGCTCATTTCTGTGCTATCCCATCTACTAGTGGTACAGCAACAGAAGTTACTGCTTTCTCAATTATTACAGACTATAATAAAGGAATTAAATATCCTATCGCTGACTTTGAAATTACACCAGATGTTGCTATCGTTGATCCTGATTTAGCTGAAACAATGCCAGTTAAATTAGTTGCTCATACTGGCATGGATGCAATGACTCATGCTATTGAAGCATATGTTTCTACAGCAAACTGTAATTATACAGATCCACTTGCTATTCATGCAATTGAATTAATTCAAGCTAACTTAGTAAAATCATATAATGGAGATATGGCAGCAAGAGATACAATGCATGATGCTCAATGTTTAGCTGGTCAATCATTCTCTAACGCTTTATTAGGTATCGTTCACTCAATGGCACATAAAACAGGTGCTGCTTTCGTTGATCAAGGTGGACATATTATTCATGGTGCAGCTAATGCAATGTATTTACCAAAAGTTATTGCTTTCAACGCAAAAGATCCAACAGCTAAAAAACGTTATGGTGTCATCGCTGATTACATGCATTTAGGTGGAGCAGATGATGATGAAAAAGTTGCTTTATTAATTAAATATTTAAGAGGTATGAATGATGAATTAAATATTCCTCATGGAATCAATAAATATGGTGCAGACGGTATGCCAGCTGAAACTGGATTTGTTCCAGAAGATATCTTCTTAGCACGTGTTGATGAAATTGCTGATAATGCAATTGCTGATGCATGTACAGGATCAAACCCACGTATTCCAAACCATGATGAAATGGTTGCTTTATTAAAAGCTTGCTACTATGATACAGAAGTAGATTTCTAATAGAATAAATGAGGTCCTAAATAAAGGACCTCTTTTTTTATGTGCATATACTATAAATACATTTTTTAGGTGTTTAATACATACTTATGAAAACAATATTTTTTTTATTTATCTATAATAAAGATAGATAAAGGGGGTAGCTATTATGAAGTATGCAATATTAGATGGAAAATTAACTCATATTTCTAAAGTGAAAAAAGGAACAATTGCCAGAGTTTCTTCGATATCACCGTGGCGCCTATGGTGAATGCCTGGGGATT